>Ga0307433_1000186_pt1 | contig 56986 bp, 56 predicted proteins | sample SalMarWE160210MG_FD_202166 | JGI IMG/M metagenome (GOLD analysis project Ga0307433, IMG submission 202166) | Salt marsh sediment microbial communities from the Plum Island Ecosystem LTER, Massachusetts, United States - WE1603-210 | ecosystem: Environmental > Aquatic > Marine > Intertidal zone >...
GCTAAGTTTATGTAGCCAACTGTTCGGGTCCTGCAATTTCCATAGGAATTAGCCACAATTTTGGCTAATACTACTCTTTTTTGAGGCCGATAAGATAGTAATTAAGGTCTCCTACGAAGAAAAACTTAAAAATATATGTAATATAGCATAAAAGATAAGGGCATATGTTAGAGATGTTTAAGTCAAAGGAAAAACCTGCACAAGCCAAGATACTGGTCGTTGATGATGAGCCCGATTGTCTAAGCACCATTAAATATCGCCTGATTCATAGCGACTATGAGGTCGTAACCGCCACAAATGGAGAGGAAGGTCTTCAGAAAGCCCAGCAGGAAAGCCCAGACCTGATACTATTAGATACCAATATGCCGGTTATGAATGGCCGGGAGATGCTAAAATGTCTCAGAAAGCATCCTGCTCTAAAAGATACGCCCGTAATAATGGTTACTGCATGTTGCGAAGTGCAGGATATAGCTATAGCCTCGTCCTATGGCATTTCGGATTATATCGCTAAACCTTTTGATTTTACAGACTTGATAGAAAAGATTCAAAACGCCTTGGAACACAAAAAAACTCTGAGCAATGTGTAGGGGATTTGAATATAGGTATTTATTGTCAATGCTAATTGTTTGCTGTCGACCCTTCGGCTTCGCTCCCCTCGGCTTTGTTCGGGACAGGCAGGGCAAGCTTTGATTCTAAAGTTTGTTTTATTTTATTCAGCATCTCTTCGGGGTCGAATGGTTTTGTCATATAACCATCCGCTCCAAGCTGCGTTGCTTTTTCGGCGGTCATAGTGTCACTGCGAGCGGTAAACAGAATGACTGGTATCTGCTTCAGCTCTTCGTCTTTTTTAACTTGTTTGCAGACTTCAGACCCACCAATGACAGGTAAGAGTAAATCGAGCAATACCAAATCGGGTTTGTGCTGCCGTATTAAATCCAGCGCCTCTTTTCCATCGGCTGCTGTTAGAGTATCATAGCCGGATAGCTTTAATCTTAAGGATGTGAGCTTACGAATATCCGGTTCATCATCAACAACTAAGATTTTCTTTGCCATTCTAATCTGCTGTGTTAAGAATCTCTCTTTATGTTTTTCACAGTTTATCTTTAACCTAATCCGGGGGCTCGGTGAGTTGTCTCTAAATTTCGTTATCGGTGGGCGTATCTGTCGTTAGGAGTGTAAAGTTGAAAGTGCTGCCTTTACCGGCTTCCGACTCTGCCCAAATCTTGCCGTTATGTCTACCGATAATGTCTTTGCAAATAGCAAGCCCGAGGCCCGTTCCGCCTGTTTTTCTGTCTCCACCTTTTTCTAATTGTGCAAATTTATGGAATAATTTCGGCAAGTCCTCCTGCTTCATACCACGGCCCGTATCGGACACCGAAACCTTAATCGCGTTTTCCAGCTTGCTTGTTGTGATTGTGATGTGCCCCTTTTCGGTAAACTTTGCGGCATTGTTTACCAGGTTTGTTAAAACCTGAATAATTTTGTCAACGTCGAATTTCACCCTGGGTAAGGTGCTGTCAAAATTAAGGGAGAAATCCAGTTCCTTTTCTTTTATTGAAGGGAGCATCGCCTTGTATACTTCCTCCACAACTTCATTTATATTATTCTCCTGCATGTTAAATCCCATCTTGCCTGATTGTAGCTTCTGGAAATCCAACACATCGTTAATTAATCTGGCAAGTCTGTCCAGGTTTCTTTTAGCGATGCCTAACAATTCCTTTTGGTCGTCGTTAATTTGTCCTGCCGCTCCTTCCAGGACAATGCTGATTCCCTCCTTTATGGATGTCATGGGTGTTCGCAGTTCATGTGAGACCGTGGATATAAACTCCGACTTCATTTCTATTGCTTCTTTTAGTTTTTCTTCCGCCAGCTTACGTTCGATAGCATAACGAATCGTCCTGACCAGTACGTTCTCCAGCTCCCGGCCCTTAACAAGATAGTCCGCTGCACCGTTTTTTATTGCCAGAAGCCCAGTCTCTTCGTCATCCAATCCGGTTAATACTACGATAGCTACGTTTGGATTCAATTCGCTGATTTTTCGAACTGTCTCGATTCCGCTGCTGTCAGGAAGTCCCAAGTCTGCAATAACAATGTCGAATTTGGCTTTACTTAAGCACTCAACAGCCCCCGACAAGGTCCCAGACGATTCAATAATAAATTTAAGCGGCTGTGGGCATCTGGTTAAAAGCCGTTCAACTAACCTCCTGTCAATTTCGTCATCCTCGACCAGCAAAACCCTTATCAATCCCTTATTCGTAATAGCTTGTGCACTTTCATTTGTCTCAGCTACCATTTGACAAGCCACTCCTGAAAGTCCTTGAAATTATAAGCTCCACCCCGTAACTCCACCTATTTCGTTCGTTGCTTATTTCTTTTCGGACGGCTAATACTTCCACATTAGAGCAAATTGTTACACCAGAAATAATTCCTGTTATTAAAAGAACGCCGCTGTCAACTTTATGAAAGATTGTCCTATAATAGGTGAGGGAATGCTGTCTTACTTGACCAGCACAGAAAATTCAAGAACGACTTTAGAAAATCTCTAAAATGACACAGGCTTACAAACGATATACATTGAGAGTACTATTTATAGGGGCATAATTATGCCATGAGAATCATAAACAAACGGGTCGCTAATAAAAAAATCTTTTACAACAATAATAAATAGAAAATTGGAGCAGGAATGAGCAAGATTCTAATCATTGAAGATGAACTCGATGTGCAAAAGGTTGTTGCAAGAAGGCTTTCACAACACGGTTTTGAAGTTGTTGCTGCTGATGATGGATGTCGTGGAATCGAATTAGCCCACAGCAGCGAGCCCGACCTGATTATTCTGGATTTTATGCTACCCGCTGGCAATGGCCTCGTAGTTTTAAAGAACCTGCGGTCGTCCTCGCATACCAGATATATCCCCGTGGTCATCCTTACAAGCATGAAGAATGAGGAATATAAACAAAAGGTTCTCGATGAGGGTGTTAGTGCGTATTTGGAAAAGCCGTACGAACCTGATGAGCTGATAAAGACCATCGAGGATATTTTAAAGAAAGAAAAGGCCGGTAACGTCGGCGTTAAATCCTGATGCTCGATACTGGATACCGGGTGCTCGATAAAATCGAGGGTCGGGAATCCAGATACACTACAGATTGGGTTTTCGGAGGTTTATCCGCCAGACGTATGGCGGATTAAAATTATCATGCAGGAGCAGGACCCTATAATCTCATTTCTGAAGCGAGAGAATATTCTCAATGAGCAGACTCTTCAGGCCGTCATCGACCAGCAACGGGAGAGCGGACAAAGCTTGATAAGCATACTTAAAAGTCAGAGCCTTCTCAATGAAGACCAACTCACCAAAGTTATCGCATCTGCTCACAAGATAGAATTTGTTAACCTTTCGCCTGAAATGATTGAGCCGATGGTGGCTCATTTAATACCCTACGAGATGGTTAATCAGCACGATTTGATTCCGTTAAAGAAGCAAGATGATTGCCTGGTGGTAGCTATGAGCTCTCCTTTGAATCTGACTGTCCGGGACCAGATAGAGATGAAGACCGGATACAAGGTTATCCCTGTCGCCGCCACTGTCAGCGCTATAAGACAGGCTATACACTATCATTTCAATGTGGAGAATGTGACGAAGCAGACGATAGTCTCGATGCGGTTAAAAGAAGATTCCGGCAAGACTGCTCTGCGTGAGGCTGAACAAGAATCAATGCACATTGCCGATACCCCTGTTACGAAGCTGGTTTCATTCATAATAAATGGTGCCATTGACGCACGGGCAAGTGATATACATATCGAGCCGCAGGAACCTGAAGTGAGGGTGCGGTATCGTATAGACGGCATCCTTCACGATGCAGTAAAAGTGCCGGCTTCGGCGCGGCTTGAGGTAATATCACACATTAAGATTATGGCGGATATGGATATCTCCGAGCGAAGGGTTCCTCAGGATGGTCATATGACTGCGCGTCATAATGGAAGAGGATATGATATGAGAGTATCGTCTTTGCCGGCTGTAGGCGGAGAAAAGATAGTTATTAGGATTCTCGATAAGGACGTGGACAGGTGGTCTCTTGATGCTGTTGTGACCTGCCCTGATGATAATCGAAAATTTCGAGAGCTGATTAGCAATCCCTATGGCATGGTACTTCTGACCGGCCCAACCGGCAGTGGCAAGACAACTACGTTATACTCGGTTCTGCAATTGCTAAACACTCCCGAGAAAAACATTGTTACCGTCGAGGACCCTGTCGAGTACCAGCTGAAAGGCATTACCCAATTACAAGTCAAACCGATTGCAGGGATGACGTTTGCGTCAGCACTGCGAAGCATACTACGGCAGGACCCGGACATCATACTCGTCGGTGAGATACGTGACCTGGAAACGGCTGAAATTGCTATTAGTGCCGCACTAACAGGCCACCTTGTGCTGAGCACACTGCATACCAACGATGCGGCTGGGGCAATATCTCGTTTAATCAACCTTGGGATAGCGCCGTTCCTTGTTGCTTCAGCACTTTTAGGCACAGTCGCTCAAAGGCTTATGAGAACATCTTGTTCAAAGTGTAAACAAGCCTATAAACCATCTGAGGACGAACTAAAGTGTCTTTTTGGCCCGCTGCCCCCCCACTCTTATCTTCGACAAGAAGACGTGGGGGGAGACGCAGGGGCAGGCGAATCTTACAGTGACAAGGAGTTAGAACTCTACAGGGGAACGGGATGCACGACGTGCTATGATACCGGCTATCATGGGCGTAAAAGTATTTATGAGATATTGCGTGTATCACCGGAAATAAAGAAAATGATTCTCAACACAAGTAGTGATGATGCAATTAAGCAACAGGCGATTAAAGAAGGCATGAAAACCCTCCTTAAAGGTGCTGTCGATGAGGTTCTTAACGGCGTAACCACACTGGATGAGATGATGCGAGTTGTTGATGTGAGGGCCGAGTAATGGCAGTTTTCCAGTATATAGCCAAAGACGAAACCGGCCATGAGTTTTCCGGCACTTACAAGGACATCGATAGCGTTGCTCTGCTGCGGGCAGAATTAAGCAAGACGGGCTATGTTCTTCTGAAAGCAAGTCGGGAAAAAACGCCAAGAAGGTCCAAGAGAATAAAGGCATCGGAGATTGTGACTTTTGCCTATAAGTTTTCGGAGATGTACTCGGCAGGGCTGCCAATACTAGGGATACTTGAGACGCTAGAGGACCAGACCACAAATTATGCCCTTAAATATATAATCGGTGATATCAGACAAAGCGTAGAAAGCGGTTCCAATCTGACAAAGGCTTTTGGGAAATACGGAAATGTATTCTCCGGTTTTTTTCTGGGGATGCTTGAGGCCGGTGAGACGGGGGGAAAATTAGCGACAACCCTCGAAATGAGTGCTACATATCTGGAAGAACAGGCAGACTTAAAGCGGAAGGTAAGAGCGGCTTTTATCTATCCGCTCGTCGTGAGCATCCTGTGTTTTGCGGTCGTGGGTTTCATTGTAACTTTTGTCGTACCCGTCTTTTCGAAATTATACAAACAGATGCATGTGCCGCTGCCAACTCCGACTCGGGTCCTTATGGATATTAGCTCTTTGGTGAGAGACTGGTGGTGGGTAATCGTCATTGTGGTCGTAGCAGCAGTAATAATTATACGGCGGTTCTCAAAAACGCCGTATATCAAGGCAAAGTGGGATGTTTTCAAGCTGAAAATGCCTATCTTCGGCAAGCTTAATCGTATGGTTGTGATTTCGCATTTTACGCGGACGCTTGGTATATTGACCTCCGTGGGAGTTTCGCTGACCAAGGCTTTGGAAATGGCAGGTTTAGTCGCAAACAATTACAAAGTCACCGGGATTGCTAATGAATTACAGGAGTCGGTTAATGCAGGTAATTCTTTGGCAAAATCACTGAAAGATTATGGCATTTTTCCTACGATAATTACACAGCTGGTCACTTCAGGGGAAGAAGCCGGGATGCTGCCAAAAATGCTGAACAAAGGCACTGATTTTCTTGATAAGGATATTGACAGGGCAATAAAAGGGTTGCTTGTGAAATTAGAGCCGGCCTTGACGGTTATACTTGGAATCGTCGTTGGGTTGATACTGATATCCGTATATTTGCCAATGTTCGATTACATGACTCATTTGCAGTAATTTATCCTGTGGACTTGCCCGCCATTTTTGTAGCGGGTTTATCCACCTTTATCCACAGGATGCCTTACGGCAGGCGTGGCCAAGTCCACTATGGAACTTTTGGCGGGCTAAAAAATTAATCCGCCAGACGTAAGGCGGATTAAGCCGGACAAACACATCTATGATAAAATTTTTTAGGACGCTCGTTTTGACCAAGGCGATTTATATGTTATTTTTTAAATAGGAATAATCGTTCCGTACGGGACTTCCGATAAAATGCTTGGAGATGCTCGCCTCGCCGGCGAAGCGGGCTCGATTCTCGACGAGTATCCAGAATCTATATTAAGCGTTTGACATTTTATGTCGATAATTCAAAGTGCCCCACACGTCTTCTTGTCGAAGACAAGAGTGGGGGTTGAAGGAGTGGTGAAATGCGGCAAGGAACTCATGCTTCGTAGCGAAAAAGTTTCGCTACTTCGCAGAGTAGCAAAGGGGGGTTAGCCGAAAACAAGTATTTTTTATGGTAGGAGAATGGAAATGCGCTACAGAAAAGGTGTTACTTTGGTTGAACTGCTCATCGTGGTTTTGATTCTTGCTGCACTGGCTGCCATAGCTATTCCAAGAATCACAGTAAGCTCGACCACTGCCAAGCAAAATGCCTGCAAGACCAATGTTGACTTAATTCAGTCGCAGGTAGAATTGTACATGGCGAACAATGGGATTACCACCCCCCCCGCCCTGGCAACTTTATTCGCAGACCCGAATTATTTTCCGCAGGGCGAACCGAACTGCCCGGTAACTCCCACGGCTGGCTACCAGATAGATGGTAACGGCACGGTTAGCTGCGGTAGTTGTCCTTGGTAAACTTGCCCGCCTTACGTCTGGCGGGCTGGTCTGACGACAGTCAATAGTTGCAGGCTCGTCGTGGCGTCCGTCAAGGCTTGGCCTTCCGGCTACGGCACGCTCCGCCGTGACGAGTGCCGAGACTGATGGAACCTGACGTAGTGGCGAAAAACCCTGGATAATTTTGTGAGAACTATCAACCCCCGCGTCTTCCTGTCGTAAGACAGGAGCGGGGGTTGATTATTCATTGTCATCGGGTTATGGCTATATGGCTAAGACAAGAAATGGTTACAGCTTAACCGAACTGATAATAATTGTTGTGTTTCTCGGCGTATTAGCAGCCATCGCGATACCGAGATTCAATTTTGCAATCATTGCAAAGCAAAAGGCCGATTGCCAGGCCAGGAAGATTGTTACCGACCTTCGCCGCACACGCAGACTTGCCATTTCGGATGCTCCAAACAACACCGACGGCTTCCAACTAAAGATGGTTGGTATCTCCCCGGTTCCTATTCCCGTTCCCGCCCCAGCACTGCCTTTGCTTGCTGCTCCTGTAGTCAGACGTCTTGGCTATACCGGCTATGAAATAATAAATCTCAATACTGGCACGACGATAGATTCATACACAATCGATTCAAATATTAGATGTACAGGGGGGAGGTATTTCAGCTTCGGCCCTTTGGGAAATCTATTAGCTGGAAGCGGTACCCAGCTAACTGTCTCCGCCGAAGGCAAGACATTCACAATTGACATCGTTTTGGCAACGGGTACGATAAAATGTACCGAAAACTGAAAATCTCAAATCTCAAATCTCAAATCTCAAATCGAATGGCGGGTCTTACGCTCTCCGAGGTCGTTGTCGCATCAGCCCTGCTGATTATCGCGATAGTTCCAATGCTGCAAGCTCTGACCACTGCTAACCTCAATACAGCAGATATTGAACGCAAAACCCGCAGTCTTACCCTCGCTCAGGCTAAACTCGATGAAATAAAAGCACGCTCAGTATACCATTATGATAATTCGTATAGCGAGAGTTCTGTGCCTTTCGACCCTCCCGATGAGTTATACTTACGTAATGTGACAGATGTGCCAGATGACTCATATCCAAATAATCTACGAGCGGTAACGGTCTTGGTCGGCTACGACCACAACGGCAACAGCGTCCTCGCAGCCGACGAAATCGAGGTTACCCTCTCCACCCTCATAGCAAGAAGATGTACCGATTAATCCACCAGACATATGGCGGATTAAATTGCCCCGCTTCGCCAAAGCTACGCGGCGGCGAGCCAGCCAACTGTAAAGTTATAGGACTTCTTTGCCGGTCGAAATATCTTTTTCCAGCCCCCGTGTTTTCTTGCGAAAGCAAGAACGGGGGTTCGGTGATTCAAAACTTACATAAACCCCGTTAGAGAGCTTACGTAGGGCTTTAAACCCAACCGGCGATATACGTCTTTTACCCCGCCAAACGGGGGACGGACCTTTCTTTCTAACGTGGTAAACACGCCTTCAGTTTATGCCGAAAATAGGGGTAGTAGGAGTGTAAAAATGCAGTGTCCAAACAATAGTACCAGGGTTTCCACAGGGGCTATGGCTGGGGCTCTACCTATACGAGCCCGGCTACCCGTCTCGCCTTCGGCTTGCCGAGGCGGACGGCTCGGCGTGTTTATTCCTTCTCGCCTCGCTGGTGCTCCGTCGAAGCGGGCTGTGGCCGGAGCACCGCCTTCGCCGAGACAAGCAGGTATGACCCTGCTTGAGATGGTTATAGCTATGGCTATAGTGGTCGTTATCCTTACGGCCATATTGCCGGCTTTTAGAAGCATACGAAACAGCTGGGATGCCAAACAGGCCGCTGCTGAAACACTACAGAACAGCAGGGTTCTGATGGACCACTTAAACTATAATCTCTCAAAGGCCGTCAGGATAACGGACGTAAGCGACTCGACCGAAACCAGCGGCTATATCCAGTTTGAAGACAACGACGGCAATGACTGGCGATATGAGATAGACGACAGTAACTTAGTTGAATTTGGCCTTGTTGGAAGCCTTTCGGATTTGGCAGGTCCGGTTAGTCAGTTGCAGTTTACCTGCTACGATGCCTGTGATTTGGATATACCTTTGGATATATCCACAGTAGATTTTAATGACATTCGCTTCGTGGATGTAAATGCGACCCTTACTAACTCGGCCACACTCGGCCATGACGAATTCTTTACTGCCTCGATATATCTTCGAACCGGTCAGGGTTCATCAGGCTCAGGCTGCCCTAATCTTGTTGGGTGGTGGAAGCTCGATGAGACTTCTGGAACAATTGCAGAGGATTCCTCAGACAACGACAACAATGGGGTACTGGTTCATATGAATCCAGTGACAGACTGGGTTACGGGCCAAATTGATGGAGCGCTCGATTTTGACGGAAACAATGACTACGTGGCCATTCAAAACCTATACTACGACGTTAGTGGGTATGCGGAAGTCAGCGTCACCGCCTGGATTCGTACCAGCAATGGTGGTAACCAAATAATTGCTTCCTATGACCGTAATGAGTACTGGCGGCTGGAGATTAAAGGAAGTGGTGCCGGTACCGGTCGGGTAGGTTGGGATGTACGCACCAGTACCGGCCAGGTGGATTACGGCAGTATCACCCGTGTTGATGACGGCATGTGGCACCATGTGGCAGGGGTGTTCGACAACGGCACGCTGACTATCTACATCGATGGTGAACCGGAGCCCTCGGCTTCCGGGGGTAGCACCTTCGGAAGAGGGGTAAACACGCGCTACGGTTTCCTGGGAGTAGGCTCGGAGGCGACTACATTTAACGGTAATAAAGGTCCAACCAATTACTTTAACGGCGATATGGACGATGTCCGCATCTACAACATAGCGCTGGATAACGATGAAATCAAGCAGCTGCTTGGTGTCGTGATATATAAGGAGTTTGATGAGACCAAAGTCAGTTCCGACGCTAACTCTATTACTATTTCAACGCCTGATACGAATCAGGGCGACCTGCTCATCGCAGCGGTCGCAACGGACGGCGATACCTCGTCATCGTTGGCGCCGCCGGGCGGTGAGGGATGGACTGAAATCGATATCGACGATTGTAGCAATGCAGTGACACTGGGCGCCTGGTGGAAGCTTGCAGGTGCTTCAGAGCCTAATCATACTTTCACCTGGTCGGGAGCTGAACAGGCCTATGGCTGGATGATGCGGTTTATCGGCCATGATTCTACTAATCCAATCGATGCCTGTTCTGTGAACTGCGATTCAGACGTTGCTCCAACCAGTCCTGCGGTAACCACGACAGTTGACAACTGCCTGATTCTTCGTTTGGGTGCCTTTGATGATGACGATGTTAGCACTCTTCCGGAACCCGGTAATCCGGGGCTTTCCGGCCATACCGCGATTACAATGGATAAGAGCGCCAGCGGCAGCGCGGGGCAGGTTACATACGAGGGTTTCAACGAGGGAAGGCAAACATCTTCTGCCTGGTGGGCTACCTCTGTTACCGTTCCGATTCCGAGCGGCACAAGTCAGGGGGATCTACTGGTCGCGGCGGTAGTAACAGATGGCAGGACAGATACGTCCCTTGCGCCACCGGTGGGCAAGGGTTGGAACCCAATCCGCATCGATCGCCGTGGTAATGCGGTTACGCTGGGGGTATGGTGGAAGCTGGCAGATGCCTCAGAGTCGCCCACTCATCAGTTCACTTGGTCGGGGGGCGAGGAGGCCTACGGGTGGATAATGCGCTTTACCGGCCATGACGCCACTGCCCCTATCTGGGACCGTCGAGGTGGAAATTCCAATTCACCGATATGCAATTCTGTGACCACGACGGTTGCCAACACGATGATAGTTCGGATAGGTGGTTTCGACGATGATGATGTCTCGATTGGCAACACGGGACTATCCGGCCATACGGATATCACAATGGATGAAAGCAGCTCTACTGGTGACACTTGCTCTGGCGGGGCTGGATACGTGCAACAAGCAGCCATTGGCGCAAGCGGCATCGCAAACTTTTCACTAACTGCTGGTGAACAATGGAGAACTCTCACGATTGCGATAGCGCCGGCTGTTAGTGGTGACACGGTCTCGGGCGGTGCCGGATGCGTTAAGCAGTCGTCCGCCAGCAGCAGCGGAATATCGAACTTTTCGCTTGGTCCACCACCGAACGAGGCGCAAATGATTACAATCGCGATAGCCCCGAATAGTGACAGTGGTTGCACTGGTAGCGGGGGTATTCAACCATAAAAAAGCTATGAAAATAATACCAAAAAATAATGGTTCAGTGCTCGTAATAGTAATCTTTGTCATAGCATTGCTTTCTGCGGTTACTATAGGCGTACTCCAGATGAACACCGAGGAGATACAGCTTATGCAGAACCAGATTTTTGCTGCTCAGGCCTTGGCTACTGCCGAAGCCGGGCTTAATGATGCCTTTGCCAGAATTCGGGCTGATTCAAGCTGGACGCCCGACGCCAGCTATACCAACAAGTCGTTCCCCGACTATGGCACCTACACGGTTAGATATGAGGGTTCTTTGCCGGACCCGAATATTATTTCAGAAGGAACTACATCACAGAACTTTATTGCCAGAGTCAAGGCCGATATAACAATAGGAACCGGTGGTTCCCCTGTAATCAGAATTGATAATTTAAGGATAAACGAATAATGCTCAGCGCGAAAACCATACTGGGAATGCTTAAAACCAAGAGCTCACTTGGAATGCGCAGAACAAAAACTGCATTAGGAATCGATATTTCGAATGGCCGCATAAATCTGGCATTGCTCAAAAAGGGCGCGAACGGTATCGAATTACTAAAGACCGCCAGCGGTCCTGTGCCTGATGGAGTGCTCAAGGACGGCAATATCGAAGACCCGACAGCTTTGGCCAAGGCGATAAGGCAGCTTAGGACCAGAAATAAGATGTGGTCAAGCCAAGCTGCGATATCGTTACTTGCAAGGCCCGTGCTTGTTCAAATCATGGACATGCCCAAACAAGTTCCAAATAATATTGGGCAGTTTGTTCAAAATGAAGTGAAACACTATGTTGTTTTGCCGGGTAAAAAAATTGCATTGGATTATTGTGGAATTGGTTCAGAAGGACAAGAAGGCAAAAGACGCCTTTTTGTTGTGGCGACTGATGACCAAAAGGTAACCGAGATTGGCAAAGCGTGTAATAAAGCCGGTCTTAATATTGAAGTGATTGAGCCGCCGCTGCTTGCCTACGCCAGAGCGTTTTATACTAAAAAGATAGCAAACAAATTCGACTGTAACGTGCTGTTAGCCATATTACATAACGATGCTTTGACTCTTTGCGTATTTAGAAACGAGACTATGGATTTCGTCAGAACGAAGAGTATGCCTGTGGCAGAGCTAGACGAAGAAAAAGCACAGCCTGCCCCTGCATCTGGCGACGCAAGTCGGGGCAGCGGGCCGGATGGAATCTGTAACTGGCTTGAAGAGGAGATAAATGCCGTTATTCAATTTTATAATGTCGAAGTTTCAGGCAGTTCCCAGAAGTGGGAAGTTACTGTAGTTGCAGATTGTGTGCAATTACCCGAAGGCGCCGAAGAATCTCTCAACGCCAAGGTTAAGCTTTGGACCGAGCTCAGCCAAAGTCCATGTGCCAATATGCACGTCATAAGTGGTGAAAATGCTTATCAGGATACTCCTTTTGACAAATCCCCGAACATAGATGGTGAGCTTGTCGAAACCATTGGGACTGATCCGTCAGGGCTTGCCGAAACTGACAAACCTTCTCGTCTGGGCGAAGGCCCAGCCGGAGTCCCGACGCCGGTGGCGGTCGGCCTGGCGATGGGGCTTTTGGGTACGGATGGGGTTAACTTACGAATAAACCTGCTGCCTTCGGAAGTTGCAGAGGTTACAGTCGTCAAAAAGGATGCCCTCATAATAGCCAATATTGCAGCGGTAGCTCTCTTTCTGATGGTATTGACCGTCGGCGTGTTGGTTCTGATGATTGGGAAGGTGAACAAAAATGTCATTCATGCAAAACAGGCAGAGCTGTCACAGGACACACTTACTCTGCTCGGGCAGCAGAAATTGTTAGACGGACAAATCAGCACCCTGTCCGCTCGACTTGACCAAATTAACAGGGTTCTGAGCTCACGTCACGACTTGCGGTGGACTGGCATACTGAACGATATCAGAAGGGTGACACCAAGAGCTGTGCGCATAACAAACCTCTACAGCGTAGACAATTCCAAGATATGCCTGAAGGGTTTGGCGTTGTCGTACGAAGCCGTTTATTTGTTTCAAAATATGTTGAACAAATCGGGACGGATAGAGTCAGCTTCTTTGATTGGAACAGAAAAAAATAGTGGTAGCGATGGATTAGTCAGCTATGCAATCGATTGCTTTCTGTCCCCAACAAAAGACTCGTCACCTTAGGGAAAGGTAGCCGATGTTACTTGATAATCTTACTAAATTGAATCGTCCATCAAGAAACGCTCTTTCAGCTGCGCTGGTTATAATTGCGGCAATAGCGATATATAACTGGGTGGTTGCTCCGCACGCTACTTATCTGTTTGCTGCGCAGCAGTACGAATCCGTAGTTGACAGCGTCGCAAAGAAAAACACGATTCTCAGCAACACAATTAAGGTCAAAGAGAAAAAACTTCAAGAGTTGCGCGAACAGTCCGCCAAGCTTCGGCACACGTTGTTTACCTCTGACGAAGCACAAGACCTCTTGAGCGATTTGCGGGTTATTTGTGAGAAGGCGGACTGCACGGTCAATTCACTTAATTTCGTTACGAGTAAGCCTAGGCAAGTCACCTTAGGTGCCGCAGCAGGACAAGCCGAAGGTGCCTCAGATGCGGTCGCTAATAATGCGGTGTTAAGCGTTAGCGGTGTTTACGGCAATATAGTCGAGTTAATGGAAATAATACAAGAGCGTACTCAGGGAGTTTGGATAGATTCGATTGAAATGACAGCTCTCGAGGAAGATTCGGCCAAACTAAATTGTGACATAGCTATTACAATATACACAATCCGCGATAAGGATACAACTGCCAAATGAATAAACCAAAATGTACGAGAATGGTCTTCTGCTGTGTTGTGTTGGGTCTTGGCTTACGGTTTTCCAGGGCACAGTCACAGCCGGTTCAATATGAGCCTGTGGAGGGCGTGACATTCAATATTGGTCGTGATAATCCCTTTGCAAAAATTTTCGATAATCAAAAAACCATGCTGCAGGAAGCGTCCCAGCTTTCATGGACGGACGCAAATTCACCAAAGTTGTTTCTTGAAACCATAACTCTTGAAAATCTTGATGCCGAGAGTTTTAGGCCTCTAATTGAGGGCATGTGCTCCAGATACGGCCGTATTTCTATAGATAAAAACAGTAATACTTTAATTATTTACGATACCAAAGAAGCTTTAGCAAAGATAAAGGAACTCATACCGCAAAAAGAAATTGTCAGTGAAAACATTGTTCCCAAGAGCTATCGAATTGTCTATGCTGATATCGAGGAAGTTGAGGATACATTGAGGACATTTATTTCGAAAAACGGCAGTCTCTCAGCCAACCCAAGCACAAGCCATATACTCGTCGTGGATGTCGAAAGCAAAATTAAGGTCATTGACAATTTTATTAAGGAGATTGACCACATAACGCCCCAGATACTTGTCGAGGCAAGAATCTACGATATAACCAGCAAAGACAAGCTCGACCTCGGCGTTGAGTGGCAGGCAGGCCGTAATAGCATCTATGACACAACCTCTGGTACGGGGACACTTGGAGTTAATCCTACTACGGAAAACAATCCGTTTATGACCGGTGTTTTTAGCGGTGCAGCTGCTAGCAAAACCTCAGGTACTATTGGAGCACTGCGTTTCGGTTGGCTAAATACCGACATTGATATTGATGTGGCATTGAAAGCCCAGCAGAATATTATCGATGCTAAGCTCCTTGCCAATCCGAGAATCCGTGTGCTCGATAACAAAACAGCCAATATTGAAATTACCTCTGAAATACCATACCAGGAGCGTACCGATTCGAGCCAAGGCGGCAGTATTGGCTCAACCGCCTTTAAGCCGGTTGGAGTTGCACTTGAGGTTACACCACATCTGGCCCGCGATGGGATGATTCGGCTGGAATTGAAGCCGGAGTTTAGCGTTAAAGTAGGTGATATAACGTTTGAGAGTGAGGGTTTAACATATCCTCAGCCGGTCATTGATACGCGAAAAGCTAACACCACATTATTGGTTCAGAGCGGCCAGACGGTGGTTCTGGGAGGATTGCGCAAGAAGGAGGTTACCCGGCAGACCAATAAAGTTCCTTTACTCGGCGACTTACCGCTGGTTGGGTTGCTGTTCAAATTTGAAGGGGAGGATACAGTTATCAGCGAAATAGTCGTTTTTGTAACTCCGTGGATTATCGAACCGCAGAAACTACCGGAATCACCGGATTTGACAAATCTGTCGGAGACTGAAAAGCAGCAGTTCGAAATAACCGACTTTAAAGGACCAGAGCCGGTTAATACAAAAGCAGAGAGTTCTGAAGAATAAGCGGCGGATGAGATTTATTGAATACACTTGGCGGGACTCGAACCTCCGACCTCCGGCTTAGAAGTTCCTTTCATCCCCATCTATAATCCTCCATATTACGCTAAAAACGCTCTTGAAAATGTTTTCTGGAACAATAGAGGAAATAGAGCGTCTAAAGAAAAAGGTGGAAGAAATCAGCGAACAATCAAAAACCGCCTCTGGAAATAGATGTTAAAAACTATGGAGTTCGGCAACTTTGCATTTTATGCTTTGTTTTTTCCCTTTTTAGAATTCGTTTTACGGGATATAGTGGTTGTTGAACTTTATTGATATCGCCGCCCGCCGCCCCGACTCGCGTCGGAAAACGCGGGGGCAGGCAATAAAAGGCGGTGTATTTTCGTCTTTACCTAATAAACATGGGCAGCAGCGCGAACAAACGCTGATTTTCAAAGTAAAGATTAGTTGAAAAATGTAATTTCTTGATTTGTTTTGGCCGTCAGGCCACGGCGTGCCTGCCGAGCCAGGGAGGTAAGTATTATGAAGAGATATTTAGTTTCAGCCGTTATTGTTCTGGTGGTTTTAGGTACTGCCTGGACTGTGTTTGGGCAGGAGGGACCCAAAATGGTAAGACCTTACGAACGTGGGGACTGGAGGTTGTTTCAGATGCTCTCTCCTGAAGAAGCAGCCAAGATGAGAAAAAATTGGCGGACTATGTCTGATGAGGAAAAAGAAAAGTTCAGAGCCGAAATGCGTAAGAAATGGGAGGGAATGTCTGAAAAGGAAAAAGGAATGCTCGGGGCCCAAACGCGTGAAAGATTTAGCCCCGGACGTGAAGAGCAATTCAAAGCCGTTAAAGAGATTGAAAAGCAACTCGCGAAATTAAAAGAAGCCGTAGAAGATATGGAGCGTGAAACTCAACCCGCTCCTCGTGAAATGTCGCCTGAAGAAAGAGCCAAATTGAGAGAAAAACGGATGAAAGTACACAAAGAACGGCAAGATGCAATTGGAGCGATTATATCGCAGATAGCAGTGCTGCAAGGCCAAAGACAGCCGACAGCAAAAGGTGAGGAGCTCATCATAGTAAACACTGGCGAGCTAAAGGCGATTCGCGAGCTGGCGGTGAAAGAACAAGCCAAAAGAACTGCCCAGCGTCTCGAAAGGATTGCCAGGGGGCGGCAGCAGGGCTTGAGGAAAGGACCGCTGAGACCGGAGCGAAGACCCCACAGGCCTCAGTTGAAAGAAAATCTGATACAAGAGATGCATCCTGTTAAGAAAGCCCCGGTATTTACACTAAAAAGCTTTGACGGTAAAACCATAAGTCTTTCCGGCTACGAGGGCAAAATTGTGGTGCTGGAGTGGTTCAATTTAGAATGCCCATTTGTAAAGTACCATTATGATACGGCGCATACGATGGTCGAGCTTGCAAATAAGTACAAGGACAAGAATGTCGTCTGGCTTGCGGTAAACAGTACGAACGACACGGCAGAAGAGGCCAATATTGAGTTTGCGAAGAAACATAAGCTGCCGTATCCGATACTTGATGACAGGTCGGGCAAGGTTGGTTTGTCCTATGGTGCCATGACGACGCCCCATATGTTTATAATAGACACTAAAGGAAATATTGTTTACCAGGGTGGAATCGACAATTCGCCGATGGGCAAGACAAAAGAAGGAGTGGTCAACTACGTTGACAAGGCGTTGAGAGAGCTTACCAGTGGGAAATCGGTGAGCGTTGTGAAGAGTAAAACCTATGGTTGTTCTGTAAAGTACGCCAGGTAGGGCCGCATTTCGTTTAGCGGTTGCGCTACTTGCTTCGTCTGACGTTTTACGTTAAACGCAACCATAACGAGTTGCGCAACCACAACCTTATACTGATTTTCTGGGATAGCATCGGATGTCGGCTACTACCTCGATTGAAAATTCTCTTATGACGGATATGTAGCCCTCAAGCGAACGGTTAGAGTGACCAATAGTAAAGATTTGCAGTGTCTTTATTTTCTCATGGGCCGCTGGTTTCTCGGCTGAGTTCGTCTGGGCGACTCGTCTCTGCGAAGCGCTTCGCCGGAGCGGGAAGGCCCTGCCGTATTTCTGACAGAGATTCTTCTTCTTGGCTTGGCTCTTGCGGGAATCTCCCTGATTCTTAATTTTCCGGCTGCCGCTTTTTTTGCAGGAGTTTTTTCCGGTTTTATTTCCCCCAATAGTATTAAAGCTTTAGTGCATACCTCTCTTACGGAGCCTTGCTGGTGTTCCCTGCCTTGCTTGAAGATATCTAATGCCATTTTTTTCATTCTGCCGTGCACTTTTCTTAGTCCGTAAGCAGCTGCGGTTTTCGTTGTTATTGGGGAGTCTCCAAACAAGGAGCCTTTTAGAACTTCCAAGCCATCTTCCTGCAGCCAGGATAAATTGAAACCGGCCTGTCGCCTGATTGAGCCGTTTGAGGAGTGTAATTGTTCCCGCAGTCTTCGGAGAAGCTTTTTAGAGTCTTCGCCCTTTTGTTCGTCTGAACCTTTTTCTTTTTCAACCTCCATGTTGCCACCCCTTCCTTGGATAGTAGTAAATATATACGAACTGTTAAAGACGGTTCCTTCCTGCGTGCAACAGAAGCATATGGTTAGTATTAGCGCCCCCTGTGCTCTGAGCACATGCAGGTTTCACCTCCTGCGTTTTCCTCCTTCGAAGAAGCCAGATTCGCTTACTTGCTTCAAAAGCGTCTTAAACCCTGCTGCATAGCCAATTCCCATCCTTGGTCAAATGGCCTGGTACGAAAGAGTTAAGCGGTACATAATCAGATATCCATTTCCAATAATGCTTCCTTATGCTTACCACTTAACCAGATTGTTATATGTCACGATAGTATTGTCAAATAATTTTTTTAAAAAATACGCATTTTTTTGTAAAAAATCCCCGTGAGTAGTCACGTAGTAAAATTAGGCAATATTTAATGACCGATAATCTCTGGATTCTAATGTTGCCGAGACTGCAACCATCCTATTTTAACAGCAGCGCGGTGAAATTCTCTTTTATAGGAGAAAATTTGCTAATTTTTTGCTACGCTCAGAGGAGGGTTCCGTCATTTTATTAGCGTGGCCGGACTTACTTGCTTTTTTGGGTCATTGACTTATTATGGGATTGTATATCAATGGATGAGAAATTCACAAATTGTAAGGCAAGGAATAATTAGGGGGTAAGCTTATGGAAGAGCGAAAAGGTATAGTAACCATGAAGGGTCAGCCGTTGACTCTTTTGGGAAGCGAAGTCAAGGCCGGTGTCAAGGCGCCGGATTTCGAGGTGGTTGCGAATGATTTAACAACGGTCAAGTTTTCATCTTTTGCCGGCAGGGTTTGTATTATTTCGTCGGTGCCTTCGCTGGATACGAGCGTGTGCGATACGATGACACGGCGGTTCAACGAGCAGGCCGGCAGTCTCGGCGGGGATGTGGCGGTTCTGACCATTAGTATGGACCTGCCGTTTGCGCAGAAACGCTGGTGCGGGGCTGCGGGCGTTGAGAATTTACAGACACTTTCGGATTACCGGCAGGCAAGCTTCGGAAAGGCCTACGGCGTTTTGATTAAAGAGCTTCGGCTGTTGGCGCGGGCGGTGTTTGTCGTGGATAAAGATGGCGTTATCCGCCATAAACAATTGGTCGGCGAGTTGACAAATGAGCCGGATTATGAAGCGGTCCTGAAAGCTGTGAAAGAATTGTTGTAAGACTATGGGCTTTTTGATTATTTACACATAAGCCGAGATATAGTAAAATTCAGTTAGGTTCTCTGAGGGAAACATCCGCGAAATAAAATTGAATTTGCTAACAAAAAGTGTTGTATATTATTAGGTTAGTTACCTAATTGTAGGGAGTTAACAATGGAAGTCTTAATCCAATTTCTTCAAAATAATCCACTGATTATATTAGGAATGTTTACCATCGCAGTCCTTAGTGGAATCATTACCATCATCTTTGGGTGGAAGAAATTCCGTGACGATATTTTGTTAAAGAAGATAACAGTACCTGTCTATGCGTACTTAGTCATTTTTTTCCTTATTGCTTTGGCTATCATATTTTGGCCAGCAATTGAAGACCGGCCCAAGTCACTTCGGATTATAAAAGGTGAGTCATTTGGTGTGCAGCGGATTATAGTAGACGGAAAGCGTTTCGTGAATTGTAAATTCAGGAAAACGGAATTGGTTTTTAGGGGAGAGGCCAGTAGTAGTCTCGAGAATTGCTTTTATGAAAACATTGGATTTACGTTCGATGGGCCTGCTGCAACCACAATGAAAATCTTAAAGGGTTTGTATGCAGTACCCAATTTTCGTCCAGCTATTGAGAAAACATTTGAAGCTATTAGGGAAGGAAAATTTCCAGAAGCAATCCCTCCATCAGATGCAGCAGATGACTAACCCCTTGGAACGGATGACACGTTCCTTGACCAAAAGTGCATTTGACGGCGGGGCACAGTTCGGTTATTGTATGTTGAAAATTATAGTCAGCCCAGGGTGAAAAACGTATGCCTGAAAAAAGCTCGCTTAAGAAGGCAGTAAAATGGATGTTATGCGACAAGGTCGTTATCTTTTCCGCTGTCGTTGGCATAATTTTACTGCTTGTAACGTTAATAGTTTTTGCCGAGCGTGTTGATTTAATCAAGTACAGGGGGATAGAATATGCTGCCAAAGGAACGGCCTATTGCCGTTTACTTTTTAAGATGACATCGCCCGCATTGGCTGTCAATATGCTACTGAAGAGTATGCATGCCAAAACAATTCCGCAGTATATAATCCTGTATTCGCTTATGTTCGCTGTCCAGATTGTTGTTTATGGGGTTGTCGGGAAAGTAGCAAGAGTTATGTCATCCGGCAGGATTGTTGCGGTTTGGATATGCATAGGCATTGTTTTACTTGCTTTGGCTTTAGCTTACGAAATCAATCCAGCCCAGGAATCAGCGATGGAAATTGCCGGGGGAAAGCCCTTTTATTTGTTTCTTATGATATCAAACCTGCCGGCGTTCTTTACCGGACAATGCCTTTCAGGTGTATTTGGTGAAACTGCTTTATTATATTTAATCCTCTTTCCGTTTATGTTTATTGTTCAGATTCTTCTTTATGGTTTTTTGGGGAAACTTTTGGTCAATCTATTACCGGGCTTGTGAATCGGTCAGACTTCGTCTGCCCAGACGAGTAAGTATGTGGAGCAGACTGAGATTATTTGATGGGTTTTTCAAATGGATGTACTCTGAGCATTTTGATATTTGCTCTTTAATTTTCACATCAGCTCATCTTGTTTGAGAAATAGGGGGTGTTATGAAATCGCCTGAAGACAAGATAAAAATCCTGTTTCTATGTACGGGTAATGCGTGTCGCAGCCAGATTGCAGAGGGCTGGGCAAGGCACTTAAAAGACGATGTTATCGATGCCTATTCCGCGGGGATAATGCCGGCTGGGCTCAGCTCAAGGGCGGCAGAGGTTATGGCAGAGGCGGGAGTTGATATTTCGCAGCAGTATTCCAAGCATATCGATGATTTGCAGGGGATAGATTTTGATTATGTAATTACGCTGTGCGATAATGCCAGAGAGCATTGCCCGGTCTTTCCGGATAACGTAAAAATGATTCACAGGGGATATGATGACCCATCTTTTATGTTCGGAACTGAGCAGGAAATTATGACCGCGTTTAGAAAAACACGAGACCGAATCAGGGCGTATGTAGAAACACTGCCGGAGAGCTTAGAGGAGAAAATTAGTTGACCCCTAAGGGGTGAATTAGTTAATGGTTCGACAGGCTCACCATCCTGAGCAAAGTCGAAGGATTGGTGAATTAGTGAGTTGAAAATGGATGCTGAGCTGCTGGAAAAACGCTCATCTGCGATAACACTTTCGGACATGGAAATCTTTGTCTTTCCGGAGCTTATGTACAGTCTCGTCCTGGCCAATATTATGAGCCCTGTTATCTGGCAGTGGCGGCAGCTGGATTGCTTCAAAAAACTCGAAGGTAAAAGCAGCTACAGGAAATTGATGCGGCTGAAGCAATTCATAATGGATGAGTACGAGTTCAATCTCGACTTGGAGACATGGGGGCTTACCAGTAAGGCAAAAGAGCTTAAGCGGTTTGAAAAATTTATTTCACCTGATGATGTCGCCAAAAGTAATGCGCTTTTCGGCTATCATGGTGACAAGTACTACTTCGACGTTGATATCCGCAGGCATTTCGGCCTGGATAAGTATGATGACGACGTGATTCCATACTGGAAAACAGAGACCGTCGAGGCGATGAACGCCTTTCGTCTAAGGGAAGGTTACCAGACAGCGGCGGGGGAGTGTGTATCCCTTTCAGGGCTTTATGTGGCGGCAGCATTTATTGTCTGCGGAATTGCTCTTGAAGATATTTATATGATACTGACGCCACTGCATTCGCAGAATTTCATCGATTTACAGGATGGGATTTTGACCAACAACAGAAGATTAGTTACGAAAACGATGTGGTTCAACGGCACAGCTATATCCAATAAGGCGCAGCGTGCATTACGTAATGAAAACGTAACGATTGTCGCCCATCCATTCGGTTATATACACTGTTTATACAAGGATGCGACCATAGATAAAAAGCTCTATCGGGATTTTACCGGTAAACTTGCTTCATATCTTTCGGAGGAGCTGTCGATAGCCATGATTGCTGGTTTTCTGCGTACCTATCGGGACTATCAAAAATACTTTCAGCTCTGCCGTGAATGTCACGGCCAGCCGCAATTCTTAAAAGCTGAGGCGTTGTTTCACTACGAGCATGGAAGTAATTTCAAAATAGCAGATAAAACGCACGAGAAACTTCTTGCTGAAGTATCCGATGAAGATTTTGTGCCGTACGAATTGCCTGGCAGGATTCGCTGCGATAAACTTGAAGAATTTATCCAAAAACAAAAGGTTGACGTGAGAAACGCGGATGGTAAAGCGGCATTAAGGAGTTTTGTTGAGCCGGTCATTCCTGATGCACAGGAGTTTGTTGATAAACTTGCTGACTTTTTACATACCGAGCCAAAGCTGCCGGCTTTAGACAAAAATTTTCTTCCAGCAGAGCCGATTGAAATAACTGTCGAGCAGAGTAGGGAACAGATAATTAACTATCTGCAGGGGCTTCGTCGTAGCAACGCGACAGCCGACCTTGCCTTTTATGCGTATCGCGATATGCAAAGCTGTGACTGGGAGCCGTTTGTAAAGGCGGCAGTGGAACGTAATCCGGTATCAATTAAAATAGCAGAAGTATTATCAGTCGAAGAGGTTTATTCGCAGCTTGAACAGATGGAAAATGTCTCGATTTACGATTGTGCTCGGCTGGCTCAGCCGGATGAGGTGGCGAACTATAAGACCGGCGACGGGCTGGAAAAGGCCTTTCTGTTGGCTAATATAATCCGCAATAGAAATCCCGAACAGGGTATTAAAATAACCGTAGATGATAGTGAAGTAATACTAACAGGCCAGCGTGAGTATCGGTTTGAGTCCGATAAGGGATTTCAAAAACAGATTGATATCCCAGCTGGAAGCGAATTTTATTCGAATTGATTATAAAAAGACGGCTATATGCTCAGATGTCCCGGACAAGACCAGAGATTTTGGAAACCGGAGGATATCTTCGAAGTGAAGTGTTCAAACTGCGGCGAAAAGGTAGAGTTCTTCAAGGATGAACCGAAATTAAAGTGCAGCAAGTGTAAACACATGGTCTTTAATCCGAAGATAGGCCTTGACTGCGCCCAATGGTGTCAGTATGCTGAGCGGTGCGTTGGGCATTCTGCTGAATTCCAGGGGTTTTCTGATTAAGTAGCGAGCAGCTAATATAAGGAGTGAACGAAATGAGGATGCTTAAACCAAATGTCTATGCCGTTGGTGCGAATGACTGGGACAGAAGATTGTTTGATTCGCTTATTCCGCTGCCTGACGGCACGAGTTATAACGCATATCTGGTCAAAGGCAGCGACAAAACGGCACTGTTGGATGCTGTTGACCCGACGAAAAGCGATGTGCTGATAGAGAATCTGGTCAAAGCCGGCGCAGACAGGCTCGATTATGTTGTCGCCCATCATGGTGAGCAGGACCACTCCGGCGGAATACCGGATATATTGACGCTGTGGCCAGATGCAAAGGTGGTAACAAACTCGAAGTGCAAGGGGATGCTTGTCAATTTGTTGAATATCAGCGAGGATAAATTTATTACCGTTAATGACGGCCAGACACTTTCTTTGGGTGATAAGACACTGCAGTTTATATACATCCCCTGGGTTCACTGGCCGGAGACGATGGGTACTTACCTGCAGGAGGATAAGATACTGTTTCCGTGTGATTTCTTCGGCTCGCACCTCGCGACAAGCAATCTGTTCGTAGATGACGAGGCGGTTGTGTATGAGGCGGCAAAGAGATATTACGCTGAGATAATGATGCCTTTCAGGTCAGCTATAAAAAATAATCTGGAAAAGATTAAACCGCTTGATATCGAAATAATCGCTTCAAGTCACGGCCCTATCTATGATAAACCGGAGTTTATTATCAATGCTTATAAAGACTGGGTCAGCGACAGGGTCAAAAACGAGGTTGCGCTGCCGTATATTTCAATGCATGGAAGCGTGAGGAAAATGGTCGAGCATTTTGTCGAAGCCTTGATAGAAAGAGATATTACTGTAAAGCAATTCGACCTAACTCAAACAGATATTGGCAAGCTGGCAATGTCGTTGGTTGACGCTGCAACGATAGTGCTTGGCTCGCCGACGGTCTTGACCGGTGCGCATCCGAAGGTTGCATACGCTGCGATTTTGGCAAATGCACTTCGGCCGAAAACCAAATTTACCTCTATCATCGGCTCCTACGGATGGGGTGGTAAAATGGTAGAGCAGATAGCAGGGTTGATACCGAATCTTAAGGTGGAAATCCTTGAGCCGGTTGTGGCAAAAGGTTATCCTAAAGAAGATGATTTTACAGCTCTGGATAAATTGGCTGATGGGATATTGACCAAACATAAGGAACTTGGAATTGTTAAATGAAGGACGGAAGTAGAAAAATGAGTGTAGAATTCAATGCTTTTGAAGCTTTTCGGATAGCTGAGCAAATCGAACGCAACGGCGCCGGATTTTACCGTAAGGCTGCGGAATTATTTGATGACCCCGGAACTTGCAAAATGTTTCTCCAGTTAGCTGACTGGGAGAGCGGCCATGAAGGGGTCTTCTCTAATATGAGAAAGCAGCTTTCGGAAGAGGCGCCGGGGCAGCGGATATTCAAACTTGAAGATGTTCCTTTCGATCCTAAGGCGATGGCTGGCCTTGCGGTGTTCGGTAAAAAAGCCGAACCATCCATTGAATTAAGCGGCAAGGAGAGCATAATAGATATTCTGAAAATGGCTATTGAGAAGGAGAAAGATTCGATTGTATACTATACCGGCCTAACAGGCTTTGTTCCGGCCCAGGCCGGCAGAGACAAAATCGATGATATTATCAAGGAAGAGTATCGCCACATTAGAATCCTCAGCCAGTCGCTTCAGCAGAGAGAATAACCTAACCGTCAGGAGACTGCTGCCCTCATATTTGTGAACGCATTAAACGAAAGGAGTAGCGGCAATGGACATATTCCAATACGCAATGCAAATGGAAAAGGATGGTGAAGATTACTATCGCCAGTTGGCTGGCCAGACTGAAAATAAGGGATTAAAGACCATATTGACAATGTTAGCCGATGAAGAGGTCAAACATTACAATACCATAGAGGCAATGAAAACCGAAAAGCTGCAATTGGCACAAACCACCATTTTTAATGATGCCAGGAATATTTTTGTTCAGATGAAAGAATCTGGTGAAAAGTTTGGTTTTGCTATCGGGCAAAAAGAAGTTTATAGAAAGGCCCAGGATATCGAAAAAAGAAGCGAGGATTTCTATCGGGAAAAAGCAAATCAGGTAGAAAAAGAATATCAAAAAGAAATCTTTCTAAAATTGGCCGAGGAAGAAAAGAAACATTACTTTCTGCTGGAGAATATAATCGAGTTTGTGTCCCGCCCTGAGACTTGGCTTGAAAATGCTGAGTTCTATCACCTGGAGGAGTATTAGGATTTGAAACAGCTTTAAATCCTGACGTTTGTTGCTCATTACTGGGTTTAAGTTTCGAACATCGAGAATCGAAAATCTTAATGGTGCTTTGTGAATAGAGAGCCAATTAACATAAGAGACGTGCTGGAAAGACTTTACAGCAAGTACAACCATCGTGCTCGCATAAAGCCGGACCCCCTGCAATTTGTATATCACTACACGGAACCGGCTGATATGGAGGTAGCCGGTCTTTTATCAGCAGTGCTCGCCTATGGCCGGGTCCAGCAGATTGAAAAAAATCTAAATGACCTGTTTAACCGTATGGGGGCGAGTCCCTATGCGTTTGTTTTTGATTTTAATAAGGCAAAGCAGCAAAAGTTAAGTAGCTTCAAACATCGCTTCACGGCGGGGAAGGATATTGCTGATTTATTGTCGGTTTTGAAAAAGGTTTTGCAGGAAAAAGGCAGTATTGAAAAATTCTTTTTGCTCGGATATGACAGAAGAGATGATAATATCATTCCGGCCCTGTCGAGATTTTGTGATTCGCTTTATGAAATACATGCAAAGCAAAACGGCCGAAAGGTAAGCAGTGGATTAAAGTATTTATTGGCAAGTCCTGCAAGAGGTAGTGTCTGTAAACGGCTGAATCTTTTTTTGCGATGGATGGTGCGTGATGATGAGGTTGATGCTGGATTATGGAAAGGTGTTGCTCAGGCAAAACTGATTGTGCCGGTCGATGTTCATATGCACAGGTTGTCAAGGATTTTAGGTTTTCACGCTCAAAAAACACTCTCTTTACCGATAGCGGTAAGTATAACGAAAGGTTTTGCTGAGATTGAGCCGGACGACCCCGTGAGATATGATTTTGCATTGAGTCGGCTCGGGATTGTCGAAAACTGTAACGGCCGAATTAGAAAAAATTGCGAAAAATGTGAGTTGTTCGATTTGTGTTTATATACAGAAAAGAAAGATAATTAAAAATGTTAAAGGATGGCGAAAAAGGAGTAATTATTCAGCGGGATAAATATACCTATGCGGTGGCGCCGCATATTCCATGTGGCGTCGTTAAGCCGGAGATTCTGCGCAAGCTTGCCGATGTAGCTGAAAAGTTTGGGGCGGCAGCGCTTAAGATAACCAGTGCTGCAAGAATCGCAATAGTAGGCCTGAAGGAGGAAGATGTTGATAATGTCTGGTCCGAGCTTGGAATGAAACCCGGAGCAGCTGTCGGGCTTTGTGTAAGGAGCGTCAAGGCCTGTCCGGGAACGACATTTTGCAAACGCGGTTTGCAGGACAGTCTCACCTTGGGTCTGAAACTCGATGAGAAATATCATGGTTTAGAGTTGCCGAGCAAGCTCAAGATTGGTGTAAGCGGCTGTCCAAACCAGTGTGCCGAAACGGCCATCAAGGATATCGGGCTTGTCGGCATGCCTAAGGGCTGGAGATTGTTGGTTGGCGGCAATGGCGGTGCTAAGCCGAGATTGTCCAAAGAATTGGCCAAGGATATAACTGCTGAAGAAGCGCTCAAGTTGGTAGAAAAAATTATTGAGTATTATAAAGCCAATGCTAAACCACACCAAAGACTGGGAGCGATGCTGGAAAAGATGAGCTTTGACGAGTTCAAATCGGCTATTATTGGCGGATAAATTTCGGGAAAAACAGATTATGAGCTCTTTATATTGACTGTGGCTAAAATCTTCTTTGCCTTTTCACAGTCTTTTGCGATTTGGGCGGAGAGCTTTTTTTCACTATCGAATTTCTGCTGGCTGCGGATTCGTTCGATGAAATCCATAGCCAGCCACTTGCCGTATAAATTACCGACATCACCCGTGAGTATGTGAGCTTCTATAAGTGTCGGATAATCGCTTTCGAGGGTCTCAGCTCTGCCGATGCTAAAAGCAGCAGGGATTTTTTCTTTTGCTGCACAGACATATTCGGCACTATCGCCGATTTCGACAAGGCCGGCATACACACCCTCTGCCGGGACAAGCTGATTTAACGGCTGCAAATTCAACGTTGGAAATCCGAGCTGTTTTCCTTTGCCCTGCCCGGGAACAATTTGACCGAGCAGTCGATAAGGCCTACCTAATGCAATAGCAGCATCAGCTACCTTGCCGGTTGAGAGCAGTTTGCGAATTATGGTACTTGAGATTTGGACCATTTGTCCGGTTGAGAGTTTAATCTCTTTGGCCTTGACTATAGATACTTCAAAGCCGTTCTCATCTGCCAATTTTCCAAGTAAATATGGGTTACCTGTCCGATCGGAGCCGAAGTTAAAGCTTTCACCCTCAATTATTATACTCGGCTGGATACCTTTGACGATGAACTGTTCCACATAATCCTGCGGTGAAAGGGCAAGAAGCTCAGGGTTGCTTTTCTGGACAAAAAGGCAATCCACTCTAAGTTTGGCCAGAAGATGTTTTTTTAACTCCAATGGTGTCAAAATGCCGGGGGCTTTTTGTGGATGCAAAATTGCGAGTGGATGTGGCTCGAAAGTCATCGCAACCAGTTGCGTTTGCCTTTTGTTTGCGATTTTTCCGGCAGTGATGAGAATTTCCTGATGGCCGAGATGGACGCCATCGAAATTTCCAATAGTCAGGACAGCTCCTGCGGCCACGCCGACAGGCTGTGATTTAGATTCAATTACTTTCATTCGGACCCTTTTGGCTCAAAATCCTCAGAGAAAAAAACTGATTTTACGCTCAAAACCGTCTTTAATCAAGAAATTAAAGGTAGTCAGGTTTCTCCTTGCAACTTAGTTGCAAATTTATCGTATATGTTATAAAATGTGGTTTTTGTAAAGAAGTCAAGGTTTAATAGCTGGTTTTGTTATAGGGCTAAGTACAAATGCAAAAAAGAATTGCTGTTATTTTGACCGAACTGAGAAGCCATGCGCCATTTACTTTTTTCGGCGCACTTACCGGCATTGTTTTGATGCTACTGTTTAGAAATACGCAGCATCAGACAAGCGAGCAGTTGTTCTACGTATTCCATCCTGCTCATGTGATATTAAGTGCCATCGTAACAGCTTCAATGTTTAAGCTTCATACGAAAAGACCGAATTTCCTTGTTGTTTTGTTGATTGGGTATTTCGGCTCGCTCGGCACCGCTACTGTTAGTGATTCGCTGATTCCGTATGTCGGCGAGCTTTTATTGCGGCTGCACGCCCACAGCCATATAGGTTTTATTGAGGGCTGGTATATAGTCAATCCTGCTGCCGTTTTGGGAGTTTTGATTGGTTATTTCTGGCCGAAGACGAAATTCCCGCATTCCGGCCATGTGTTACTTAGTACATGGGCCTCGTTATTTCATGTCCTTATGGCTTTGCACGGTCACTTATCTATTTTTACCGGTATTGTGATATTTATCTTTTTGTTTCTGGCTGTGTGGCTGCCCTGTTGTGTTAGTGATATTGTTTTTCCGTTGTTGTTTGTCAGCTCAGCGACGGATGTCTCGCACTCGCATAATTAGCTCTTGGAGGTTTGATGATGAAGTCAAATTTGGATTTACAGATTCGGCAAATGTTAAAAACGGCAGAACTTTACTGCACGAAGTGCCGAGTGGCGATATTGAAGGTGCTGACAAAGGCGGATAAACCGCTCAGTCAGAACCAGATTGCGCAACGGTTGGGTAAAAATCGCCTTAATAAGGTTACCATTTACCGGGTTTTGGAAAGCTTCCACCGAGTGGGGCTGGTGCATAAGGCATTTATACACAAAAGGGCAGTGCATTTCGAGCTTGCTCATCGCTGCAGCGAAATTCAATGCCATCCTCATTTTACCTGCAAAAGCTGTGGAGTAACTAACTGCCTTGTGGGTTTATCCGTCCCGATTGTAAAAGGTCTGAAAAAAGGCTTTGTTATTCATCGCCAGCAGGTTCGGCTTGAAGGCTTGTGTCCGGCTTGTGCTTAAATAAAGGATAAATAATTCTCACAGGAGAACTATAATTTGCTGAATTTAGCTCGGAAAATCCTTTTGATAACTACGATAGTTTACTTTGTGGCTATGGCCACCGGACTAACACGGATGCTGCATCTATCCGGCATAGAGCATCCAGAAAAACATGATTCTGAACATTGCCAAATTTGCCAGCAGTTACTGACAAGCTCTGATAAATTTACGCCGGAGCCGGAACTGCTGTTCGATAGCACTAACCAATTCCAACATTACGTTGAATTTCGACCTTCAATTTATGTGGAACAATTCTACCCACGGTCTTTCAATTCAAGAGCACCACCTTACATCTCCTAACTACTTATTATACTCAGAATGCACCTCGAAAATTAAAGCTTACGCGAGATGCTGAGGTGTCTGCTTAAAAATACTTTTAGGTAGCTCTATAACTAAGGAAAAGTTTCAAAGGAGTGTAAGAATGTCAACAAGAGTTATTATACCGATAATTCTTCTTCTGGTTTCCCCCGTCAACATTGCGATATCACAGGAAAAGCAGGACAGTTTCAAAGCGATTGAGCAATTAAATGCCCGCATTATTGAGCTTCAGCAGCAGATGATTGAGATGCAAAAGAAACATAACGCTGAAATCAATGCGTTAAAACAGCAAATTAACAAACTCGCTGATAAGACTGGTAAGCCAAAGGCCAAAGATGAACTTACAGCTCTGCGAGAATTAGCAAAGGCCAAGGCAGCAGAGGAGATTATTACTGAAAAAGAGCTTGAGGAAACATCTTTCAAATCCCGCGGACTTGGCCTGCAGGCCTTGAATCCTGAAATCAGCTTTGCTGGAGATTTTTTATTTTCCAGCAGACAGGATAGTACCTCCAATGAGAGTAGTAATTTCGATTTTCGTGTTCTTGATATCCATGTTGAGTCGTGGCTTGATCCATACACCAGATTTAAGGCAGCGATACCGGTTACTGAGAGTGAAGCTAAGCTTGGTGAAGGATACGTTACTCTATACAATTTTAGTGATGACCTGAATTTTACTTTCGGTAAATTTCGTCAGCAGTTCGGCGTAGTAAACCGATGGCACAAACACGCACTTGATCAGGTAGATTTTCCTTTGGCTCTCCGCGAAATCTTCGGTAATGGCGGCTTGAATCAAAGCGGCGTATCATTAGACTGGCTAATGCCCCCTGCCGGCAAATCATCACAGCAATTAACCTTCCAGGTTACGGATGGCTCAAATAGTCAGCTGTTTGGCGACAATGCACATAACAGACCCAGCTTACTTGCTCACTACAAGAACTATCGGGACCTGTCAAAAGATACCTATTTGGAATGGGGTCTTACCGGCCTTGTTGGCTGGAATGACGAGTGGGATATTTCAGGTGGTACTAAGCAAAACAGCAGTAAAGTGACTACCGTCTTGGGTGCCGACCTTTCGGTTTTGTGGGAACCGACTGAAAAGATGCGATACAGAAATGTTGAATGGCGAAGCGAAGCGTATTGGTTGAACAAAGAACTTATGGCACCAGATAGCTCAGGTTCCGATGCTATCAACGCCTGGGGCTTGTACAGCTATCTCCAAAGCAAAATTTCACGCACAATCGATATCGGCATCCGGGGCGACTTCTACGTACCCGATACCAAAAGCTATGCGAATATCTCAAGTGCACTGTCGCTGTCACCGTTGGCTGTGACAGGTGATAATCCATATCTGTGGCAAATCAGCCCATATATTACCTGGTGGCAAAGCCCATTTGTTAAGTTCCGTGCAGAGTACGATTGCAGTAACGGCAAGGGTATAGAAAACCCTGAACACGTCATCTGGCTTCAGGCCATATTCTCTGCCGGCCCACATAAACACGAACGTTACTAATAGAAAGGAGCGAGATTACTATGAAAAAGATAATATTTATAATGGGATTGGCTCCGCTTTTTTGGGTAACAAATCTTTATGCCAAGACGAATCTTAATGTTGTAACAACACTGCCTGATTATGCCTTTTTTGCGAGATATGTCGGTGGTGAACGTGTTTTTGTAAAGTCTATCGTTAGAGGTGACCAGGATGCCCACTTCATCCGGCCCAAACCTTCATTTGCCACAGCCTTGAGGGAAGCGGATGTTTTAATTGATACCGGCCTGGACTTGGAACTGTGGGTTCAGACAGTAATAGATAATTCGGGTAACGGGAAAATCCGAAGCGGCCAGCCCGGTTATGTCTCTGCGTCCGCCGGCATGAGTTTATTAGAAAAGCCTAAGACAATGTCGAGAGCTGAGGGCGGTGTCCATATTTACGGCAATCCGCATATAACTTGTAGCCCCATTAATATGAAGATAGCTGCTAAGAATATAGCTACGGGACTGATTAAAAACGACCCGGAAGGCAAAGAACTTTACCTACAAAACCTCCAAAGATTACATAAAGAAATCGACGAGCGGTTATTTGGCAAAAAGCTTGTGGAAATGTTAGGTGCCGATACGCTATACAGCCTTGCCGAGCAGGACAAACTAATATCATTCCTGCAAGAGCAGCAGTTTGAAGGCAAACCTTTGCTCGAATACTTAGGTGGTTGGATGAAAAAGATGCTTCCGCTAAGAGGAACGCCGATAGTCACCTATCATAAGAACTGGATTTACTTCGTCAAACTTTTTGGCCTTGAAGAAGCTGGAAATGTGGAACCCAAGCCCGGAATACCGCCTTCGGCAAAGCATGTAACTGACCTTATTAATCTTATGAAAGAAAGAAACATCAGAATTATCTTGGCAGCCAACTACTTTGATGAGCAACAGATAAGAACAGTTGCTGCCAGGACAGATGCTGAGGCCGTTATTGTTCCATTATATGTTGGTGGTGCCGAGGGTGTAGATGATTATTTCAAGCTTGTGGACAATTGGGTTGAAGGACTATCAAAAGCAGCAGAAAAGAAAGGAATTCTAAGCACACACTAATTAGAAAGAACTGTTATGCAATCAGAAATAATACGGTTTTTTTCAGTTCAAATTGCCTTATTAGCCGTTGTATTAATTCTGCATACTTATATAGGCTTGCACATAATCAGGCGGACATTAATATTCTCGGATTTGGTACTCGACCAGCTGGCAGCCTTTGGTGCTCTTGCCGGCATAGGTCTGGGAATAGAATACGGCACAGCTCAATCTTATTTAACCTCGATGATAGCTGTGTTATTCGGTGCACTGTTGCTGGCCTTAATAAAGCCTAAAAGCAAAGCCATACCTCGCGAGGCGGTTATTGGCATTATGTATGCTATGGCACTGGTTGCCTCACTTTTGCTGGGAGACAAGCTTCGTGGCGGCGGAGCCTACGTAACTAAAACACTTGCGGGCTCTATGCTGTGGGTAAGCTGGCCGCTGGTTTGTGCAACAACCATTGTATATATCATCCTGCTATTGTTTCATTATAAGTTCCGCCGGAAATTCATAGGTTTGGCAGAAAATCCTTCCGGCATTAAAAGTGAGAAACTATGGGATTTTCTGCTATTTACAACTCAGGGCATTATCACGGTTTTAATTGTTCCTATTGCAGGTGTTTTATTAGCGTACGCATTTTTGATGATTCCAGCAGCTATCGCAGCGATGTTTACCAAAAAATGGGCTGGAGCCGTTGTAATAGGATGGACCGCCGGTTTTATAGCCTGTTTGATTGGACTATGCTCATCCTATTTTTTCGACCTGCCGTATGGCCCCAGCCTAGTTTTGTGCCTGGGAGTTTTCTTCATCGCTGCCGTATCTATTCGGTGTTTATTTTCTAACAATAAATTGTTTGCATGAGCCGTCAGGCCACGGCGTGCCTGCCGAGCCAGAGAGGATATGAGCTATGCCGCCTATAATTCAAATTTTAGGTTTACCTTTCCTTGCATGTATTTTGATGAGTTCTATTCTCGGCTATTTGGGAATACATGTGCTTAAAAGGGAAGTCATCTTTATCGATATTGCTCTGGCCCAGGTTGCAGCGGTGGGCTCTATCATTGCTCATCTTGTGTTTAAGGTACATGGAGATTCTCTGGTTGCATATTCATGCTCCTTAAGTTTTGTTTTGCTTGCAGCCATATTTTATGCTGTGGTACGAAGCAAAATTTTTCAGCTCTCACTCGAAGCAATCATCGGTATTTCCTATGCCATTGCTGCTGCTGCGGTTCTTTTTCTTGTTGGCATTGCACCAGGTGGTCATATACATGTTCAGCATATACTTTCTGGCAGTCTTCTTTGGACGAGTTGGACAGACGTGGTAGTGAGTTTACTTACTTTTTCTGCGGTGGGCTTTTGCTTCTACCTTATCCGGAAACCATTGACTAACATCTCGAATAGTTATCAGCCCTTCGACAAGCTCAGGGCGGTGAGCGAGGTCGAACCGCAAGCTCGAAATTCGGGAGTTAAGGTAGTATTTTGGGATTTTATTTTCTATCTGTTGCTTGGTATTGTAATAACGCTATCTGTTCAAATTGGTGGCGTTGTTGTGGTATTTGCATATCTCATAATACCAGCCACAATATCAGCTATTTTCTCTTCGCATTTAGTTAAACAGTTAATTATTATTTGGGTAGCAGTTATAGTAGCATCAATAGCAGGGCTGTTATTTGCCTATTATTTTGACTTTTCAGTTGGACCTGCGGTTGCCTTGTTTCTCGGCGGTGAGTTGACGGTTGCAGCAATCATCAGTAAACTCGGTTTCAATTATAGACAATAGGGCATTACACGGTTAAAATAACAGCAGTGAAAGTATATCCATTAAAATTTAAACCCATATACAAGCAGCGTATATGGGGCGGCCAGAAACTGCAAGAGGTCTTCGGCAAGGATATACCGAAGGATGAGAAAATCGGCGAAAGCTGGGAAGTGGCTGATTTGCCGGATGATAAATCAATAATCGCTAATGGCGAACTGGCCGGACAGACACTTGGCTCGGTCATTGAAAAGTATCCCAAAGAAATAATGGGTGATGAGAGTTTCTCGGGTCATTTCCCACTGTTAATTAAATTCCTTGACGCTGAGGATATCTTAAGCGTCCAGGTTCATCCTGATGAGCAGACCTGCCTGCGTATGGGCAAGGGAGAGCCCAAAACCGAGTGCTGGTATATTATATTTGCTGCGCCGGGTGCGGTAATTTATAAAGGGCTGAAAAAAGGTGTTACAAAAGAAAAATTTACTGAGGCAATAAAAGAAGGTAATGTTGCCGAACTATTGTCGGAAATACCTGTCGAAGCTGGCCAGTGCCACTTTCTTCCAGCTGGCGCGGCCCACACTATCGGAGCAGGTTTGTTAATAGCTGAGATTCAAACACCCTCTGATACGACTTATCGGGTTTTTGACTTCAACAGGGTTGACGATGCTGGAAAACCGAGACAACTTCATGTTGAAGAGGCATTGGAAAGTATCCGCTTTGACATGTCCGATGACGAGCTTTCGGTGACGACGGTGGGTCGGCTGGTGGATTGTGAGAAATTCAAAATAGACAAAGGTCATCAGGCAAAGGACTGTGAGTTGCTTCTTTCTGCTGGTAAAATGAAAACATTGATTATTATATCCGGCTTTGGAATAATACTGTCAGCCGAAGGAAATTTCGTAGAATTCAGGGCGGGCGATTGTTTGCTTGTTCCCGCTGCTTATGAAGGAGCAGTGCGGTTTGCTGACGATACACAATATCTAACGGTAACAATTTAGTAAGCATGAGATTTGGATATTTGGTTGTTGATTTAATACTTTATTGTGTTTTTTAACCAGAGGTGAAGATGGCGGGGCAAGGTAACAAAAAGAAAAGTCCAGTGGTACTATTCTTGTTGGTTTTTGCTGCAGTTGCGATTTTGATGTTTATTGCTAATTACAGGTCGGTGCTTGTGCACAAACTTCCAAATCCTAAAGGTGGTGCGGAGAAATTGTCGACTTTTGGGGAGCAACTTATAGCAATCTCTCCAAATAATGAGATATACAGCTGGGTTTGGAATAATTTGTCTGAACGGCCTCAAATTAGCATTGTTAAAGCTCAAAAGGCAGTTGCTATGAGTTCTGACCGTCTTTTGCGTATTCTACCCGGTACGGATAACTTACTCGTAATCAGTAATCTGAAAGGTGACAAGGAGTTGTGGCAGTCATCGTTAGGTAGGAACAAAAAGTACAAATTGCTGCAAGCAAGTCCGAATGGCAGGTTCGCTGTTGCTGCACTTGCCCCCGCTCCTGTCTTCCGACAGGAAGACGCGGGGGATGGTTTCGATAAGCGAATTCAACTGGTCATAATAGATGCTGACTTGAATTCTATTCAGCCGGTTGAGACAAAAACTATGGAGGAAGGGTTGGAGTTAAATGACATTGGTGTATCTAACGACGGCAGTCTCATAGCAGCCGTTGGTGGGGGTGACAAAGGATGGCTGTTTGTTGCAAGTGCAAAAGACAAACAGCTGCTCTGGGAGCATTATGTAGAAGATTGCAATGAGTTCAGCAAAGTTGTCTTTTCGCCGGACGGACAGACAGTTTATGCTTCGGAGTCGGGCAGGCGGGTGTATATCTTCGATATTACGGCCAAAAAGTTGGTCAAGCGGCTGGAAATGAATAAATATAAAACACCACCAAACAATCCACAGACAATCTCATGTATAGCGGTGAGTTCCGATGGTCACTTACTGGCTGCTGCCAGCTCGCCAGCGTCGAGAGTATGGATATGGGATGCCAAAGCCGGTGAGAAGATTGTTACTATAAGAACCGGTCAATTCTCGACTTGCAGTATGACGTTTTCACCAGATTCATCTTTTTTAGCTGGAGCGAATTTGCGTGATGACCCAATAAAGGTCTGGAGAATATCAAGATAACTTTAAGTAGACAGAACAGTAGAAGTTGCGAAAAGTTAGGTGTGGTTGTTTTTTCTTTGTAATGTCAGGCAGAATCTATAGAAGAAAATGAGCAATTCCAAAACTTATAATGATGCCCTCAGATTTTCTCAGATAAAGCTGGGAATTGTATGTCCAATGGCCAATGAACGAGAGACCGCTGTGGAATTCATCAAGGAGGTGTTAGGGCAGTGCAAAGGTTTTGCATCGTTAAAGTTTTTTGCCGTGTTCGATAATGCCTGTAAGGATGGAACCTTCGATTTGCTGAAAGAGCTGGGAACGAGACTGCCCGAGCTTCAGATGATATGGGCTCCTGAAAATAAATGTGTGGTGGATGCTTATGTCCGTGGTTATCGTGAAGCTCTTAATGCAGATTGCGACTGGATATTGGAGATTGATGCGGGTTTTAGTCATCAGCCGGCGGAAATACCGCGGTTTTTAGATAAAATATCCGAGGGTTATGATTGTGTATTCGGCAGCCGATTCTGCAAAGGTGGAAGCTTTACAGAAGCCTCACTAAGCCGACGTTTTATCAGTTTTGCAGGGAGTATTTTGGCTAATCTTTTGCTTGGCACAAAACTTAAAGATATGACGAGCGGCTTCGAGATGTTCACCAGAGATGCCTTGCGGAAGGTTTTGGATAAAGGAATTCAATCTCGTGGGCATTTCTTCCAGACGGAAATAAAAGCATATTGTCGAGACATGCAAATAGTTGAAGTGCCAATACATTATCGTGCACCCAGTCAACGTGTAACTGGTGGAGTTATTCTGGATGCTTTCAAAAATTTGTTTCGCTTATTTCGAGAGCGGCTGACCGGTAACTTGTAACTTTTGATGGGGAAAATTTTGATTTATGAAAGATAAAATATCCGTCATTGTAACTTCTGTTGCCGAGCCGAATAAGGCCCTTCGAGATTTGTCGCTTGGCTGTAGAGAAAACGATTATCAATTTACTGTTATAGGTGACCAGGCCAGCCCGGCTGATTTTCACATTGACGGCTGTGATTTTTATGGCCTTCAAAGGCAGAAGGAAACAGGTTTTAAGTTTGCTCAGCTGTGCCCTACAAGGCACTATGCTCGCAAGAATATTGGCTACCTTCTGGCAATTCGCAATGGAGTATCAATGATTATTGAAACCGACGATGACAATATTGCCTGCGCGGAGTTCTGGAAGCAGCGGCAACGAATTCAAAATGTACCTGTACTTAAAAATGGGGACTGGATAAACGTTTACAGATATTTTACCGACCAAAATATTTGGCCTCGCGGTTTTCCTCTTGAACATCTTCAACAGCAAATCCCTCCGTATGAATCACTTGATATGATAGATATTGATTGCCCGATTCAACAGGGATTGGCTGATGATAATCCGGATGTTGATGCTGTATACCGCCTCATTTTACCGCTTCCACAAACATTTAGAAAGGACCGCCGAATTGCGTTAACCGAAGGTTCCTGGTGTCCCTTTAATAGCCAAAACACAACGTGGTGGGCAGATGCATTTGAGCTGCTTTATTTGCCCGCCTGTTGTTCTTTTCGAATGACCGATATCTGGCGGAGTTTCATCGCCCAGAGAATCGCCTGGCTTAACAACTGGTCGGTTTTATTCCATGAACCTACTATGAGACAGCAGCGCAATGTGCATAATCTTCTGCGTGATTTTGACGATGAAATAGCCGGCTATCTACACAACAGCGAAATACGAGAAGCTTTAGAGAATTTGCCGTTGGAAGCAGGGATTGAGAAAATCAGCGATAATCTTAAAGTTTGTTATGAAAAATTAGTTAGTATGTCCCTGATTGGTCGGGAAGAATTAGAGTTGCTTGATGCCTGGCTTGAGGATATTAAGCAGCTTCGCTAATCTGCGAGTGATTGGAACCGTCTAAGCGCATGCAAGAAAAAGACAAAAATAGTTTTTACACTCCAGAAAATCTGGTCATAGGTTACCTTGTTGTTTTTTTAGCTGCGGCTGTACTTTATATAGCAAGCTGCGCACCGGGAGTACTCTGGCAGGACAGCGGAATGTACCTCTACCGAATCTGGCATAACGATATCGAGGGTAAGCTCGGCCTGGCTCTTTCACACCCACTTTATCATATTATTGGCATAGGCGTGAAATACATCCCCTTGGGCGAATTCGCGTACAGGGTAAATTTGATTTCAGCGGTTACTGCGGCATTTACAATTGCAAATTTATTTTTGCTAATGCGATTGTGGCTAAACAAAATTTTACCTGCAGTAATTGCTGCTGCTACTCTGGCCTTTTCACATACGATGTGGCTGCACGCCTCGATTGCTGAGGTTTATACACTTTATACAGCATTATTCACAGCAGAATTGGTATTCTTACTGCAGTATCTCAAAAGTTATCGCACCGGTTATCTGTATTTACTTGGACTTTTTAACGGCTTAGCAATCGCAAATCATATGTGGGGTATTATTGCCTTTATTTGTTATCTGGTGTTTTTGATAGCTTTACTAATAAAAAAGCAAATCAATCTTAAACACTTCGGGATTATTGCAGCGCTATGGCTTATCGGTGCAGCACCATACGAATATCTAATCATAAAGAACGTTATTGAAACCGGCGATTTTACAGCCACTCTGGCTTCGGCTTTTTTTGGCAAAAGCTGGTGTGGGGATGTTCTCAACACGAGTCTTTCAGCCAAGCTTATCAAAGAAAATCTGATACTTATAGCATACAATTTCCCTACCCCAAATGCCATATTTTTCTTCGCAGGTCTCTATGGACTAAAGAAAGCATCACCGAGTCGCAGCTTCACAAATATTCTTTTAGTATTGCTAATACTTTTCTTTGTATTTGCATTTAGATATACTGTGCCGGACAGATATGCGTTCTTTATACCTTTTTACTGCCTGGCCTCCATTTTCGTCGGTATCGGGATATACCATTTTCTAATACGGCGTCCTCACAAACTACATATTATTTTAATATTAGCGCTTACACTTTTACCTATACCAATTTATGAATCTGTACCAAAAATTGCCGAGCAGTTAAAGACCGATTTAGGGACAAAACGAACAATTCCATATCGCAACGAATACACCTATTTTCTACGTCCCTGCCAGAGCGGAAATAATGGCCCGGAACAATTCGCCAGGGAAGCTTTAGCCGGCGTTGAGAAAAATGCGATAATAATTGCAGACGCTACCACAGTTTATCCACTATGGTATATTCAAAAAATAAAAGGAATAAATACAAGTGCTAATATAGTTTCGAGGCATAAAAGTTACAAGAATCCGTTCTTATTTCCTACCGAGGATACTATCGATGATTTGTTGGCAGAAAAGTCCATCTATGTTGTATCACGCATAGCGGGTTATTGCCCACAATTTTTATTAGAGCGGTATGAGTTTGAGCAACATGGAGTTCTTTGGAGGGTGGTTGACTAACACAAAATCTATCAATCTTCCTTGTGAATTGCTCCCCTGATACCCTCCATCTTCAAGTAACCTTTTTTCCACACAAAAATGGCTGAAATTGCAAAAACAAAAATATGCACGATTGCAGCATACCTTGTTCTTATCTGGCTCATCAACAGGCCTATAGCAGCATAAATGCTGGCGAGCACATAAGAAATAGCGACGGTCTTTTTCAGAGGTATTCCTCTATCGAGCATCTGGTCGTAAATATGGCCACGGTCGGAAACAAATAAAGGCCTGTGATTAAGTAGTCTTCTTACCAATGCAACTGCGGTATCGAGGATGGGCAGGCCAAATACAACGATTGAAGCCATCCACCATCGCGAGGTTCGCTCTGCAAACAAAATCATCAACGCAGCTATTATAAAGCCCAAAAACATACTTCCCGCATCACCCATAAATATCTTGGCGGGATATCGATTGAAAGGCAAAAAGCCACAGACCCCCCCTAAAAGGCCAAGACAAATTATAATCCGCACAGGGTCACCAATTTCGCTGAATTCCCAGGTCGCCAGGTGTATTGATAGAAGTAGCATAGCAACAGTAATAACCACCGTCACACCTGCACAAAGTCCGTCCAGACCATCCAGTAGATTTAATGAATTTGTTGCGCCAAGGACAAAAAATATCACAATCAAAACCTGAAGGATTATTTCGAGATTATGGGGCAACGGCCAACCGAAAAAACTTGTAACCGCGCGAAGATTCGGCACGATTCCGACTGCCAGTAAAGCAAGCGCTGCAACAACTTGTCCAAGCATCTTCTTTGATGGTTTCAGGTCGAATATATCATCAGCGAGCCCTACAAAACATGCGATTACTCCGCCAGCCAGTATCCCAAGCAGCCATTTCAGAGCAGGGCTGAAAAGTTCTTCATTTCTCAAACAGCCGATACCTGCCAGTGCTCCGACTATTAAACCGATGAGTATGCCTACCCCGCCGAGATATGCTATGGGTTCTTTGTGTGTTTTGACCAGGTCATCCGGTCTGTCAACGATTCCGAATTTTATAGCAATTTTTTTGCACAGCCAGGTAGCTGCCAGCGCAAATGCGAAAGATGATACCAGTACCGGCCAGAACTGTACCACCCAGATAATCTGCCGTTTTGGTCCAATCAACTGGTCGAGTATCATTTTTTACTCCGATTTTTTGGAGGATTGTTGACCCAAACTTCGTCGTCGTAACGAAGCATAATTAAATTATTTTTGAAACCATCGAAACGGATATTCACTTCTTTCCCAAGCAGCTCCTGCAATATCCATTTGGGGAAGTTAGCCCCTGCTTTAATCGACAAAGGCACTCCACCGCCGAATCGCGGATTTATCTCGATGAATTTTATTTTGTCGTCGTGAATCAGAAACAATTGCAGTGTTATGACACCCGGTCCTGCGCCGAGCGCCTCGACCAACTTTGCAGACTCACTCATAATGCGTGGGTTCTTTACCACCTGTCCTTTACTTACCTCACCGGCTCTTACCTCAATGCGTTTTCTCGGAACGACACATCGGGCCCTCATATTAAAGTCAACATATACATCGCAGGTATGTTCGGCACCTTCGATGTACTCTTGACAAATTGGATTTGGTATTCTTTTCGCGAAGAGTAATAACTCTTTGCGATTTCCCACGATTGCGTTTCCTCTACTGGCATAGCCATCCCAGGGCTTTACAAAGCAAGGCCAACTGAGGTTCTTTTTCGAGAGTGCGGAATGGATACCCATAGTAACAGGAGTGTCAAACCCATTTTTCAGCAGAAATCGATATGTTTTCCTCTTGTCCTGACAAATATCGATTACATCGGGCACTGAGATAAGCACGCGACAGCCGAGCTTCGCAAATTTTGGTTTGTTTTGAGCCAGGAGTTTCAGGTCTAAATCAACGGTAGGAATAAGCAGTTTTACTTTGTTTGCTTTGACAATGGACAGCAACTGCTTGGTATAGCCGGCGTGTGTAGTCGGTTTTACCAAAAACCTTTTGTCACACAATTGCATGGCAGAGCTTAGCTCTGTCTTATCCGTGCCAAGAAATGAGGCGTTTATGTTCAATTGCCTTGCTGCCCGGCGAAAGCTGTTGAGCAAAGAAACCCGCCTGCCGATACAGGTGAACAAGACATTAAGGTTATTCCGAATTTTAATTTTTCGATTTTTGATTATCTATTAATTCCAGAATACTCAATTTCTTACTCTTTAAATCGTCAAATTTTGGACTAATTTTAATCAAAAATAGAGAAATTATCAATGTTTATTTCGTGATTTTGGTCAGCAACTAACGGCTGCAAACGTGAGTTTTTCGTTTTTTTGACCATTTAGAGATAAAGCGTATTACCGTACCTTAAGCTTGACAAAGGCTTCAGGAGTAGTAAACTAATTGCAAAAATCCTGTTAATGGGCAAAAGGACAGGTGCCGGCTTAGCGACTTTATGAAAGGCAAGAGATTTTAGCGTTTCTGGTCTTCCAACCGGCAATTGTAAAAAAACGAGATTTGATATGTATAAAACAACATCTGAAAGGGTTTTAATGCAGGTTCCAATACTGGATTTGAAGGCACAATATGCCACGTACAAGGACGAAGCTTTCCAGGCAATCAACGAGGTTTGCGAGAGTCAGTCGTTTGCTCTTGGTCCTGCTGCAGCGGAATTTGAAGAAAAAATCGCAGCGTATTGTGGCTGTAAATATGCAATCGGAGTCTCAAGCGGAACAGATGCACTGCTGGTCAGCTTAATGACGTTGGAGATAAAACCGGGTGACGAAGTTATAACCACCCCTTTTACCTTCTTCTCTACAGCAAGCTCAATCACCAGAATCGGCGCAAAACCGGTCTTTGTTGACATCGACCATGACTCTTACAACATTGACCCAAGCCGCATAGAAGAGAAGATAACCGAAAAAACAAAAGCGATTATTCCGGTGCATTTATTTGGGCAGGTCGCCCAAATGAAACCCATTGTGGAAATTGCCAGACGCCACAACCTTGCTATTATTGAAGATGCTGCGCAGGCGATTGGAGCGATGCAGGATGGAATTAAATGCGGCAATTTCGGTGATTTGGGGTGCTTTTCGTTTTACCCAAGCAAGAATCTTGGCGGCTTCGGTGATGGTGGTCTGGTAATAACTAATAGTGAGACACTTGCAGAAAAAGTGAAGATTTTACGCGACCATGGTCAGGCCCCGCGATATTTTTACAGAACGATTGGCGGCAACTTCCGCCTTGATAGCATCCAGGCCGCAATCCTGACCGTCAAACTCAAATACCTTGACGGATGGAATGAAAAGCGAAGGCAAAATGCTGCTCTCTACGATAGTGTGTTTACCGATTCGCTGGTTAAAGTGCCGAAGATCGACTCAAACAACGTCAGCATTTATCACCAATATACCGTCACTGTACTCGAAAGAGAGCAGTTGCAAAAGTTCCTGGCGGAAAATAAAATCGGTTCAGCAGTATTTTATCCAAAACCATTACACCTGCAGGATTGCTTTAGTGAGCTTGGCTATAAAGAGGGTGATTTTCCAATTACTGAACGGCTTTGCAAAGAAGTTTTATCGCTGCCGGTCTATCCTGAGCTGACTGCAAAGCAGATAGAATATGTTGCTAAGACGATTCTTAAATTTTATGGATTAGATTAGCAAATTCCGGAGAACAGAGTTGCTCAAACCAAGCGAAAATCCGTCTATCATTTGGCCCGAAGTGGAATCCATCCGTGATTTTACGGGTCTATGGTGGGTTGCTCACACCAAAAGTAGGAACGAAAAGGCTCTGGCACAAGATTTGATTCGCAAAAATATTAGTTACTTTCTCCCGATGACCTGGAGAGTCCGGCGTCAACGTGGCAGAACGCTGCGTTCGCTTTTGCCGCTATTTGGCGGATACTTGTTCTTTTGTGGCCAAGAGAATCAGCGGATTGAACTATTGCGAACAAATCGTGTAGCGAACCTAATCGAAGTCAAAGACCAGAAGAAACTGCTTGACGAGCTGCTGCAATTTGAGCAGGCTCTTCAAGCGGGTGCTCCTTTAGTGCCGTATAAATATATCAAGGCAGGCCAGCACTGTCGGGTTACAGCAGGCCCGTTGGCTGATTTGCAGGGTATCGTTGTCAGAACTAAAAACGTTACACGTCTGGTTTTACAGGTAGATATGCTCGGACAGGCAGCGAGCGTTGAAATAGATATTGATATGGTAGAGATTCTCGAAACGTAACACGGGCTTCCAGCCCGTGTTTTTGAAAAACACGGCCAAGATGGCCGTGCTACAAGGAGCTGGCAAAATGAATATTTGTGTGGTCGGGGTTGGTTACGTCGGGCTGGTAACGGCGGGATGCCTGGCAGAAGCCGGCAATAATGTTATTTGCGTGGATAATGACAGCGAAAAAATTGCCGGTTTGAAAGATGGAGTAATCCCCATTTATGAGCCGGGCCTGACTGAAATAGTCGGGCACAATGAGAAGCTCGGCCGATTACACTTTACGACCGACCTGAAATACGGGCTGGACAATTCGCTTATTGTTTTTATTGCGGTTGGCACTCCATCGACTGAGGATGGTTCGGCTGATATATCGGCTGTCCTTTCAGTTGCTGCTGAAATAGGCGAAAAAACACGCGAATATCGGATTGTCGCAACAAAGAGCACTGTGCCTGTGGGTACGTGGAAAAAGGTGACAGATGCAATAAAAAAGAAAACCGAAATTCCGTTCGATTATGTAAGCAATCCGGAGTTTTTGAAAGAGGGTGCTGCCGTTGAAGATTTTATGCGGCCTGACAGGATTATCATAGGCACAAACAATCCAGCCGTTCGGGAAATTATGAAGCAGCTCTACAGCCCATTTATGAGAAAAAGCAGCCGAATTTTATTTATGGACCCGGCTTCGGCTGAAATGACAAAATACGCATCAAACGTTATGCTGGCAACAAGAATTTCGTTTATGAATGAGCTTTCGGCGCTTTGTGAGAAGCTCGCCGCAGATGTCGAGATGGTAAGACAAGGCATTGGCAGCGATTCGCGAATTGGCTCGGCCTTTCTTTTTCCGGGTGTTGGCTTTGGCGGCGGCTGCTTTCCGAAGGATATCCGGGCTCTAATTCATATCGGCGCTACTAACGGTGTTGAGATGACCATAGCTAAGTCTGCTCAGCAGGTAAACATAAATCAACAGCAGCGGTTTGCAAAGCGTGTTATTGACTTCTTTAAAGGCAGAGAGGACAAAACCGTATTAGCTGTATGGGGACTGGCTTTCAAGGCAAAAACCGATGATGTGAGGGAATCACCGGCAATTTGCTGCATACAAAAATTTCTCGATTGTAAGATGAGAATAAAAGCTTATGACCCTGAAGCAGCTTCCGCGGCAGTGGCGGCTTTGAATGGTAAAAGCCTACCCCGCCGAAGCGGCTGCGAAGGCCGGGTCGAGACATTCCAAAATGGATACGACGCGCTTGATGACGCTGATGCTCTGGTAATTTTCACTGACTGGCAGGAATTTAGAAACCCTGACTTCGAGGTTATAGCTAAAAGGCTTAAAAAGCCGGTTATCTTTGACGGCAGGAATCTTTATGACCCTGCTTACGTAAAGAAACAGGGAATTGAATACCACTGTATCGGCCGAGCCTAATTCGCTGTTTTCGGTAGAGGATATATATTATGATTATCCGTACCAAAGCATATCCACGAGTTGGACTAATTGGAAATCCATCAGACGGATACTTTGGTAAGACGATATCATTTACATTCAGCAATTTCTGTGCAAAGGTCGTTTTATACGAGACGCCGGAAATAGAGATTTTGCCAAGCGAGAAGGACCATTCGCGATTTGACAGTATTATAGATATAGTTAAGGATGTGAGGCTGCACGGTTATTATGGGGGCATCCGATTGCTCAAGGCAACGATAAAAAGGTTCTACGATTATTGCGAAGAAAACCATATAGAGCTGCACAGAAAGAATTTTACGATTCGGTACGCTTCAAACATACCGCACAGTGTGGGTTTGGCTGGTTCCAGCGCAATCATCACAGGGTGCCTGCAGGCGCTTATGGCTTTTTACGGTGTCAGCATCACAAAGTATATACAGGCGAATTTAATCCTTTCAGCAGAGGTTGATGAATTGCACATTTCAGCGGGATTGCAGGACAGGGTGATACAGGTTTATGAAGGCCTGGTTTATATGGATTTCTCAAAAGAGATTATGGCCAAGCGGGAATATGGCAATTACGAACCACTTGAACCGAGGTTGCTTCCAAAACTCTATGTGGCTTATCGTGAGGACTTAAGTGAACCAACGGAGGTATTCCACAACAACATTCGCGAGCGATTCCAACGGGGCGAACGAGAGGTAATAAGTGCAATGCAGTATTGGGCTGGTTTAGCTGACAAGGTTAAACGTTGCCTTCTGAATGGTCAGGCGGAGAAAATAGGTGGTCTGCTAAATGCGAATTTCGACCGACGGCGTGAAATCTATAAACTGAGTGAAGATAATATTCGTATGGTCGAGACAGCCCGTTCAATGGGTGCCAGCGCAAAACTCACAGGTTCGGGTGGAGCAATCGTAGGTACGTATGAGAATGAGCAGGTGTTCGACCGGCTCAAGAAAAAACTTCACAAGTTGAAGATTAAGCTAATTAAGCCAAGAATTGTCAGCCGCACAAGAAAGGCAGATGCATGATTCGAAAGGCAGTTATCCCTGCCGCAGGTTTTGGGACTCGTTTTTTACCTGCAACTAAATCTCAGCCCAAGGAGATGCTGCCGATTGTCGATACTCCGGTCATACAATACGTAGTTGAGGAGGCGGTCGAATCGGGGATTACCGACATACTGATGATTATTGGCAAGGGTAAACGTTCCATTGAGGAGCACTTCGACCGAAGCTTTCAGTTGGAAGCACAATTGCTGGAGCAGGGCAAAAAGGCCGAACTGCAGGCAATGCGGCGTATTTCAGAACTGGCTGATATCCATTTTGTTTGGCAAAAGGAAATGAAGGGTCTTGGCGATGCGGTTTATTGCGCTCGTCATCATGTTAAAGACGAGCCATTCGTAGTGCTGCTTGGGGACACATTGATAGATTCCAACAAACCAGCGGCAATGCAGCTGCAGGAGGTATTTGAAAAATATCAGGCGTCTGTCGTATTGCTTGAAAAAGTAGACCGCAGCAAAGTGAGTCGGTATGGGGTAGTAGATGCAGAGGAAATTGACACGCGTGTTTGTAGAATAAAAGACGTTATTGAAAAGCCAAGCCCGGAAGAGGCACCTTCGGATTTGGCGATTGCGGGTCGGTACGTCCTGACACCTGATATTTTTGACTATCTCAGCCGAACCGAGGTCACCCAGGGTGGTGAGATTCAGCTTACTGATGCAATGCGGACGATGATAGGGGACCGGCCGATGTACGGTTTGTATTTGGATGGGAGGCGATGCGATATCGGCAACAAGGAAGGATTCATCAAAACGAATATAGACTTTGCGCTAAAGCGGGATGATGTGGCAGGGGACCTGAGGGAATATATAAGGCAGTTGGCAAAGGAGATTTAGAGGAAAGATTATAGACATCGTTATTAAAAGTATAGGTATAGTTATCATTCTTATCAGTATTGTGTATCTGCTAAGGCCTGATGTTATGAAATGGCTGATGGATTTCTTCAAACAAGGCAAACGAATATATTTAGCCGGACTAACAAGATTTGTCCTGGCGGTTGTTTTTTTAGTTGGGGCCCGCGAATGTAAACGGTCCTGGGTGATATTTGCCTTTGGAATTCTTTTCTTAATAGGAGGCCTGCTGATATTTATACTCGGGCCCGAAAAGATTAAACGGGTTCTTGATTGGTGGCAAAAACAGTCTGTTTTACTTCTTCGAGTTATGGCTGTATTAGCTCTGGTAATCGGAGCGGTCATTATTTTTTCAGCATAAGGTAAAGTCTTATGAAAGTATTGGTAACCGGTGCTGCTGGCTTCATCGGCTCACATTTGTGTGAACGTCTTCTCGACGATGATTGGGCCGTCGTTGGTGTTGATAACTTCGATGATTTTTATGACCCTCAAATCAAACGTCAGAACATCAGTGAATGTCTGAAAAATTCAAGTTTCCAACTTGTCGAGGCTGACATCCGTGATAGTGCTGCTATGAATAAGGCAGTTGGCGCCTGTACTGAGCAGGGTCGAAGGAACGGTATTGAGATAATAGTTCACCTTGCTGCCAGGGCTGGTGTCAGGCCGTCAATTGCCCAGCCGCTGCTTTACGCTGATGTCAACATAAACGGAACGATGGTATTGCTTGAGGCGGCTAAGAAGCACGAAGTTGGTAAGTTTGTCTTCGGCTCAAGCTCAAGTGTCTATGGCAATAATAAAAAAGTGCCGTTCTCCGAGGATGATAACGTCGATTTTCCCATATCACCTTATGCTGCAACTAAGAAATCCTGCGAGCTTATCTGTCACACATATCATCACCTTTATGCAATTAATATAACCTGCCTGCGTTTTTTCACTGTTTATGGCCCTCGGCAAAGGCCGGATTTAGCCATCCGCAAATTCGCCAGGCTTATTGAGCAGGATAAACCCATACCAATTTTTGGCGATGGCTCTATGATGCGGGACTTTACATATATCGATGACATAATTGAGGGCGTTGTTGCAGCGATGCAAAAATGCGCTGGCTTTAATATCTATAATCTCGGCGAGTCAAGGCCGATAACAGTCAATGATTTAGTCACTCAAATCGAAGGGGCTCTCGGCAAAAAGGCAATTAAAGAGTACATGCCGCCTCAGCCGGGCGATGTCGAACGAACGTATGCCGATGTTACTAAAGCTATCAAAGAGCTGGGATATAAACCCAAAACTACTATCGAACGAGGTCTGGCAGAGTTCGTTAAATGGCTAAGACAAAGTAAATAGCAGCTTATACGGAAGAGCTCGGTTGATAAAAGAAGACCAAACAACGCGTTTTGAAGGGATAAGCCTATGGGCTTGGTAACAGCAAACAATTTATCAAAGGCGTATGTAAAGGGAGAGCTAAAGGTTGAAGCATTAAAAGATTTGAATTTTGAAATCGAACCGGCCTCTTTTGTTTCTTTCGTTGGTCCTTCCGGTAGCGGCAAGACCACTCTCTTAAACCTCATTGGTTGTCTGGATAAGCCGACTTCGGGCACCTTGATGGTAGATGGCAAAGATGTCTCAGGTCTTAATATGCGGATGGCTGCAGCTTTCAGGGGCAGGAAAATCGGCTTCATATTCCAGGATTTCAATCTTATTCCTGTGCTTACGGTGTATGAAAATGTGGGTTATCCGCTTCTTATGGTACAAAACACCCCTTCGCTTGAAAGGAAAGAACGCATTCTCACACTCCTTGAAGCAGTAGGAATGGCCGAAAAGAAAAACAAATATCCTGACCAGATATCAGGCGGCCAAAAGCAGAGGGTGGCCGTGGCAAGGGCCTTAGTTACAAATCCGAAGCTTGTTTTAGCGGATGAACCGACAGCCAATCTCGATCACAAAACAGCATATATGGTTATCGACATTATGAAAAAGATGAAGAATGAGCTTGGCACAACGTTTATCTTTTCAACCCATGACCAGAAAATCGTTGGAGAGGCTGAAATTATATATTCGCTGGAAGACGGAGAACTAACCAATGGAAGGGATTAAAAGGCCATGTTAAATATATTTAAAATCGCCGTAAGAAACCTAATAAGATATAAAAGAAGAACACTGCTTACAGTTTCACTGGTTGCCATTGGGGTTGTGTTTGTATTAGTGTTTATTTCGGTATCAGGGTCGTTTAAGAATATGATGATTGGGCAGATAACAGACTCATTTCTCGGGCATGTCCAGATACACAAAAAGGGTTATGTGGCATCAATAGATAGCCTGCCCCTTACATTGAACCTGGAGCCCAAGGCCTTAGAAAAAGTCGAAAAGGCAATAAGTGAGACCCCTGAAATAGAGGCATATTCAAAGAGAATAAAGTTTGGCGGCATGTTCAGTAACTTTGTTGAAACAACCAATGTAAGGCTTAACGGCGTTTATCCTGAAGACGAAGTCAAGACTGCTCCACTGTTCCTGTCAAGGATAAGAGAAGGAGAAAAAACCATAAAACCAGGGGAGATTCTTGTTCCTGAACTCCTCGCAAAAGGGATGAAGGTTAAAGTTGGTGATACAGTTGTTGTCATTGCAACTAACAGGGACGGCTCTGTTAACGGCAAACAATTTCAGGTTGGGGGAATACTTGAAAGTGTTACAGGTCCGGGGGGCAGAGATGGGTATATCCACATAGATGATGCTGCAGAAATTCTGAGAATGGATACGCTGGAGATAAGCGAAATTGCCATAAGGCTGAAGGATTTTGACGAACTCCACAGCGTGTTTGATAGACTCAGGGATAAACTCGCCAACGAACTAAACAAGCAGGGCAAGCCTGCTTTTGAGGCGCACACGTGGGAAAAGCTTTCTCCATTCTATAATATTGCGAGGATGATAGATGTTATGACTTTCTTTATAAAGCTAATGCTTATAGCCATAGTGCTTGTAAGCATAATGAATGTTATGGTTATGGCAGTGTACGAACGGATAAGAGAAATCGGTACTATTGCCGCCATAGGTACACTGCCTGGGAAAATAGTGGCAATGTTTCTGATAGAGGGTTTATCCCTGGGATTATTTGGTGCACTAATTGGAGATATTCTGGGGATTGCAGTTATCTCTTTACTTAACGTGGCCAAACTCACCTTTAATTTCGGCAGGCAAAAAGGGCTTTTGCTTACTCCAGGTATAAGTTTACAGGATATTCTTACGATATCAATAATAGTGATAATAATTTCAGTATTAGCCAGTCTTCAGCCGGCCTATAAGGCATCGAGGATGAACCCGATTGACGCGCTGAGACATGTTTAGGAGGTAACGAATTATGCGGAGCCTCGGAAAAGGTGTTATGTCAGCCACACTGCCAAGGAGCCGAAAAAGTGATTTGACTTTTCCGCTAAGGCGGTTTACTTTATCACAAAGGGAATTTGCTTTACGGCTAAGTCGGTTTGCTTTGTCGCTGAGTCAATTGGAACAATGGCTAAGTCAGTTTACTTTACGACAAAGTCAGTTTGCTTTATGGCTAAGTGAATTTACTTTACGCTCAGGTCAATTTACTTTATGATTAAGTCAGTTTACTTTGCGGCTAAGCCAATTGACTTTACGGTTGGGAAAAGATACTTACAGGCTCGCTAAGGCGGGGAAACGCAATATAAGTTCTTAATTTTAAGGAGTTTACGAAAATGGCACAATTTCCTAAAGCAGAAGCGGATGTCTCGGCTCTGGCGATGAGCATGATGGCAGGTTATTCAGCCCACGCAGCGGACTTTCCCAGTGCTGATATATCGGCGTTAGGTACGGGCTACAGCGCCTATTATACCGCAAGGAACGCTCAGACCGATGCGATGGCCGCCGCTCAGGTTGCTACCGAGGCGAAAAATGCAGTACTTGCCACACTCGAAGAAACCATGAGAGCCGAACTCAAGAAATCAGAAGTCGATGTTGGCAATGACGGTGAGAAGCTCGAATATATCGGCTGGGGCCCGAAATCAGCACCCAGTCCAAGCACGCCTCCCGGCCAGCCTCGAAACCTTGAATCGGTCATTCAGGGTGCAGGAACGCTGTTTTTAGACTGGAAAGCACCTGCCAGAGGTTCCGGCGGTACGGTAAGAACCTATGTCATCGAACGGCGTGAGCAGCCCGCAGGCGGCGGCGAATTCGGTGTATGGGCGCAAGTCGGTATCGCAATTGAAAGCGAAGCCTCACTGATTAACCAGCCGCGCGGCCCGCAACTCGAATACCGAGTAAAAGCCGTCAATGTAGGCGGCGAAAGCATCCCATCTAATACCGTTGCTGTCGTGCTGTAAAGACCTAAAAACACAGTTAGACCCGGAAAAACTTAGAAACAGGCAGATTTTGCTTGTGTTAGATTTGGCCAGCAGCGTTTTGGGTTGATGCGCTCAACGGTTCTGGTTATTACAAATAGCTAAGGCCAAAATAGCTGCTGGAGGTGTATTTAGCCACAATTAACAAATGAACGAAGGTTGGAATATGGATGTGTCGCTTGCTTTGGGTATGTTTTCGCTTGTCATTTCGCTGGTCGCGCTTTTTATAGCCATGCAATCTGCTCGGATGATGAAGTCCGTAGCGAATTTAGAATATGATGAGAAGCTTGCGGTAATGGCTTCGCATAGCGAGAAGATCAAGGCTGACAAGTCGTTAAGACTTATCGAGACAATAAGAAATGATTTTTACGCAGTGTCTAACCTTAAAAAGTATGCATCGAATGAAAAGAAAGATAGGTTAATAGAAGATTATATTATCCCTATTTTGAAAGAGACCATTGGCAGCGAAAATATGAACGCACAACAGGCAATAGCTATAAAAGACATTATTGACATTGCTTTGAAGTATGATATTGCCAGCGATAAGGTCAAAAACCTTCGACAAAAGCTCAGGCAAAATCAATAGCAGGATACTTTCGCCACAATAAGAGGTGATGATGCTATCGGTGGTGAGGTTGTACGTTCATGCCTTGGTGAAACTAAGTTGAGTAACACGGGAATATAATATCATGAATCGTATGCCAAAAGTCTTGATTAATGGCCCCATAAATAGTATAATGACGTATTGCAAGAACAGAAAGTATTTGGCTGATTTTGTTGCGAAAGAGCGTTTGAGATAGACGAAAATATAGTTATGAGAAATAAAACTACCCCATTTATATATCTGGTCTTAATTTTGTTAATTCTGATGGCGGTGGTTGTTAGTGCTGAGCCGGTAGTTGAATGGGAAAAGACATTCGGCGGAAGCTATGATGACAATGGTCGGTCGGTTCAGCAGACCTCCGACGGCGGATACATAATTGCAGGGCAGACCTGTTCCTACGGCGCAGGGGATTATGATGTTTATCTGGTAAAGACCGATTCAGCCGGAAATATGCAATGGCAAAAGACCTTTGGCGGAAGCCATTATGACGGGGGCTATTCGGTTCAGCAGACCACAGATGGCGGATATATTATTGCCGGAGAGACTTATTCCTCCAGCGCCGGCTCTCATGATGTTTACCTGGTAAAGACTGATTCAAGCGGAAACTTGCAGTGGCAAAAGACCTTTGGTGGAAGCCGTTTTGACTATGGCTATTCGGTTCAGCAGACCACAGATGGCGGATATGTTATTGCCGGAGAGACTAGTTCCTACGGCGCCGGCGGTTGTGATGTTTATCTTGTAAAAACTGATTCAAGCGGAAACTTGCAATGGCAAAAGACCTTCGGCGGAAGCGGTTCTGACTATGGCCGTTCGATTCAGCAGACCACAGATGGCGGATATATTATTGCCGGAGGGACTGGTTCCTACAGTGCAGGCCGCGACGATGTTTACCTTGTAAAGACCGATTCAGCCGGAAATATGCAGTGGCAAAAGACCTTCGGCGGAAGCGATTTTGACTATGGCCGTTCGGTTCAGCAGACCTCCGACGGCGGATATATAATTGCAGGGCACACCGGTTCCTACGGCACCGGGTCTAGTGATGTTTATTTGGTAAAGACCGATTCGGCTGGCAATTTACAATGGGAAAAGACCTTCGGCGGAAGCTATTATGACGGGGGCTATTCGGTTCAGCAAACCTCCAACGGCGGATACATAATTGCAGGGCGGACCGGTTCCTACGGCACCGGAGGCGATGTTTATCTGGTAAAGACCGATTCGGCTGGCAATTTACAATGGGAAAAGACCTTCGGCGGAAGCGATTCTGACGAGGGCTTTTCGGTTCAGCAGACCTCCAACGACGGATACATAATTGCAGGGTGGACCTATTCCTACGGCGCAGGGGATTATGATGTTTATCTGATAAAGGTAGGCCCTGACCCCGCGATGCCGGTAAAAGGTATCGATGTCTCTTCTTACCAGGGTTGCAAGGAAAAGGATGGACAGGATATAGATTGGTCTCAAGTTTATAGTGCAGGTTATAGTTTTGCATTGGTTAGGGCATCGTGGTGGGACTCAGGGGTAGATAAGTGTTTCGTAACAAATATGGAAAATGCTGACGCCAATGGTATGTTAGTAGGTGCTTATCACTTTGCGTACCCGGAATATGCCGATGCTGGGTCTGAAGCAAGACATTTTTTCAATGTAGCTAAAGATTATTTGAAAGAAGGGTATCTGAGGCCCGCTCTGGATGTAGAAAATGATCCGTGTTTTGATAGTTACCCATACAATTTAAGGCCGAAAGGACTTTCAGACTGGGTGAATAAGTGGATGGATACTGTACAAGCTCTGGCAAGACAAGAACTTCACACAGAGGTGGAACCCCTGTTGTATGTAAACAGAACCTACGCCGATTTCCTGGATGAGCATTTAGCAAATGTGTATGACCTCTGGATCGCCCATCCGAAGACTCCAACATGTAATCCGGATGGTGAGCCTGATACTAAAAAATGGAATAATTGGGCATTCTGGCAGTACTATGACCCCCGCGTGTGTGGAGATAATTCCGGTTACGTACCAGGCATTGAGGGTCCGGTTGACCTGGACGTGTTTAATGGGAATATGTCGAGATTGAATACTTTTAAGATTTCTGCTTGGCAACCTGATTTTTGGATTCTGTATCATCTGTGCAGTCCAGCGGATATGGTCGTTACAGACCCTGATGGTCTGAGCATTAGTAAAGACCTAAGTCAGATTCCAGGGGCGGCTTACGTAGAAATTGATATAGACGGTGATGGTGATTTGGATGAGGAAATAAGCATACCGTATAAGAAAGTCGGGTACTACCAAATTACTGCAGTACCAGAAGCGAATGCGCTGCCTGATGATACTTATAGTCTGGAAGTTGTACTTGATGGTCAAACAATGGTTTTGGCCGAAGATGTTCAAATTAAGGATATTCCAGCAGAACCCTACATCTTTGAATCAAAACTAAATCGTTCTGATTTTGACAGCGATGGTGATGTAGATTATGTTGACCTTGCCAAGATGAGCCAATATTGGCTTGCGCAGGACTGTAACTATCCAGACTGGTGTGGAGGGGTGGACCTGAACTATAATCGTTTTGTGGACTTTATCGACTTCGGCCTTTTCGCTAAGAATTGGCTTTGGGAGAAAATACCTGCCGACTTCGATATAGATGGTGATGTGGACTTTCAGGATTTCGCTATATTCGCGCTGGCCTGGTTGACAGAAGAAGGTCAAACCGGATATGACTTGAATTGCGATATTGCTATACCTTACGATAAAGCAATAAATGAAAAAGACCTTCAGGTATTTACTGACAACTGGCTTTTAGGCCGTTGAATCGCTTCGTAAACCTTCCTTAACCAATTAGCCCTTTACATTGAGGCATTTCCGGTTAAAATCAGCAGTTATGTTATGCTCTTGATACCGACAGGCAAGAGAAACAGAGAAAACAAATTAAACCTAAATGAAGGGGTCATATTATGTTTACTCGACAAAAGAGGCTTTTCTTAATTTTGGTCACTCTCTCTCTGGTACCGGTTATAGCTTACGCTGCTCAGAAGGACGCGGCGAAAATTGCAGTCGCATCGAATAGCAAAAATGCTACATCCTCTATAAGCAACAAGGCAGGCAAATGCCCATACTACCTTATATTCGACGGCACGGGTGAACTGATAGAGGTTGTTGGCAACCCGTACAAAGATGCACAAAGCGGTGCAGGGTCACAGACGGCGGGTTTTCTTGCCGACAAAGGCGTGACTGTAGTAATTGCTGAAACCTTTGGTGAAAAAATGATTGAGGCCATGAGGAGTAATAGTACGGATTATTTCCAACTCCGTGGCATTGTTCTCGATGCCGTCAAGACAGTTTTGAGTCCCGGCAACCAGATACTAATGAAGTTGGATAGGAATCTCAACCCGGAGTCCTATGAGTCGTATAGAAAACTGATAAACATCGAGCCTGGCGGCAGAAAAAGGGAGTATGTGCTTTTTACCGTCAAGAAGGGAGCCGATAAAGTTGCAGCACTATTTCTTTCACCCGCAAGCGAAAAAGGCAGAAGCACCTTAAGACTTGACGAAAATATGTGGCTTTACATTCCTAATGTAGGTAAACCCGTTCGCATAACAAGCCTTCAGTCAGTGGTAGGGGGTGTATTTAATAACTCCGACATATTGCGACTTGATTATGCAGCGGAATATTTTGTCGAGAAAATGGAAAAGTTGAGCGATAAGGAAGAGTTGAGCGATAAGTATGTTTTGCACCTTAAGGCAAAAACAAAAACTGTAGCATACGACAAATTGAAAATGTGGGTAGATAAAGACACAATTTTGCCTACCAGGATTGAGTGTCTAACCGAAGCTTCTATGCTCATAAAAACAATCTATTACAAAAAAACCGAGGACTTTGGGGACAAAATAGTAAGGCCATCGGTTATTGAGACGGATAGCCCTTTATATAAAGGCTATAAATCTGTGATGATATTCGCAAAGATAAAGAAAAGAACATTCGAAGATGAAGTCTTTACACTCACGTTTATGCCAAATCTGGAATCCTTGAGACAATGAGATTATGGGCGATACTTGCGATTTTGTTAACACTTTCTTGTGGAATAGCTTTAGCTGAGGAAGAGTATTCATTCGACCTATCAGAAATAGAAGAAAAACCACTGGATATCGGGGGATATCTTGAATTTCGTCCCGTTCTTTTCGGATTGGATAAGAACTCTGCATTACACAAGCTCAAATTGTATAACCGCGGTAAAGAAAATACTCGTGAAGAATATAACTTTACGGCGTTGTTAGATGGCAGCTATAAGAAAGGAATTACAGAATTTCATGCAATAGTCAATACTGACTTTAAAAAATCCTATCTCGGATGGTCAGAAGAAACAACACTTTATGAGGGCTACATGTCATTAAAGCCATCATCAATGTTTAATTTTAATATAGGCAAAAAGACATTAAAATGGGGCAAAGGATATGCATGGAACCCTGTGGCATTTTTGGACAGACCGAAAGACCCCGAAGACCCTGAACTTGCTCGTGAAGGTTTTGTAGTGATATCGGCAGATTACATCAAGAGTTTTGACGGCCCATTGAAAACGTTTTCTTTCACACCGGTTTTGATGCCCGTTTATGACCATATAAATGATGATTTCGGAAAGATTAACAGCTTAAATTTCGCAGGAAAAATGTATCTTCTGCTTTATGACACAGATATTGATTTTATGTTTCTTACAGGTGGAAGCAAAACAAACCGATACGGGATGGATTTTTCCAGGAACATCACTTCTAATTTTGAGATACACGGAGAGCTTTCATTCATCAATGATCACAAAAAAAGATTTATCAA
>Ga0307433_1000187_pt1 | contig 56635 bp, 71 predicted proteins | sample SalMarWE160210MG_FD_202166 | JGI IMG/M metagenome (GOLD analysis project Ga0307433, IMG submission 202166) | Salt marsh sediment microbial communities from the Plum Island Ecosystem LTER, Massachusetts, United States - WE1603-210 | ecosystem: Environmental > Aquatic > Marine > Intertidal zone >...
AATAGTCAAGCAAACTTTATCGGACTTAATCGACGCCGATGCCGATGTGTGTAAAGCCGTCTCAGAATCAATCGCAAAAGAAGACGAAGACGAAGTGACGTCCGATAACAAACTTTGTCCGGTTTGCGGAAAGGAATTTCCGTCCGATAAAGTTTGCTTCTGTTCTCGCAGGCTATCCTTTTACGATTGGAATTATACTTTTTATATTAAAAAGGAACGAGCTTGAAAGTCCGATAATAATTACGGTTCAATCCGGATGTATTTCATCGGTTGACGGCGTACCGTCCGATAATATCAAGACCGATGACGATGGCGAAAAATATATTTTATCAATTTATTGATTTTAATTTGCACTTTGTCTAATATAGTTTATACTTTAATTAGACAAGGGGGAAAAATGTTAACTATAACAATTACAATTATCGTCGATTTGTTGTTTGGTTGTATTGTAAGCAATTATACCAAAAAGCCGGAACCGACGAAATTAATTCAATGGATGAAAACTGATATTGACAATAGCGGAGTAGATTATTTTGAGAATTAATTTGCAAAAGCCGAAATATGTATTATACTTTAAGTAGTTAAGGCAATAAGGGGGTAAAAATGAGACTTTTAGAAAAACAGTATATTTTATTTGATAATCGTTCTGCAAAAGCCGTTATATATTTGACAATCGTCGTCTTAATGGCCTATGCTTAACAAGTTTGTTATCGGACGTTTCCAAGCCAAGGCATGAGTCACGTCCGATAAACCGGAACGGGTTTTTTCAAGGGGGTAAAAATGAATTCTACAGATTATGACAAGTCGAAATTTTCCAGCGATAAATATGGGCACTTAATACCGAAAACGAAAACCAAAAAATACAAAGGATTTACAATCGACGTCGGAATTGGAAACGTCAAGTTATGGGACGCGTCCGATAACTTTCTCGGCGATTTTCCAGACGTCGCGACGGCTAAAGCCGACGTCGATTGTCTTTTATTGTTAACGAAATAAACCCCCGTTTATTATTTGCCGATTGTCGTCTATGGATTGACGGCAAAAGGCAGTTAATAACCGGAAAACAGAATAGCAATTACAGGGGGGTAAAATGGAAAATTGGAAAATCAATAGAGTCGATAATACAGAATATAAGCCGGACGATACTGGAATTTATGTTCTGATATACTGGGACGTCAAGACGGAATCCGTCCGGCTTGATTTTATGAGCCGTAAACATGAGCCGATACAATCGTTTTGTGGAACCGCCGAGAACGTCCGAAAACATTCTATGCGATATATACACAAAATAAGCCGCGTAAATTGGCCCAATTCCGGCTTTGATATATCTCTTGAACATGCCGCGTATATTGGCAGCGAATTACAATTGGCCGACGTTATGAGAATTGATTATGTACAAGACGCCAAATTTGAGCAGACGTCTGATAAAGTTATTAAGTTAAGTGAGCTGATTACGTCCGATAAAGTTTGCTCGAAGTGCGGATATTCGTCCGATAACCTGGAGATGACCGACGAACAACTAATTGACAAGACGACGTCCGATAACAAAACTGCCGCGAAAATCAATGAGGAGAAATATAGCTAACGTCCGATAACCTACCTCGCGGCTTCACCCGCCGCGATTTTCATATCCCATCGTCCGATAATGTTGCCCGCATTATCGGACGCCTTTCTTTGTATCGACCGTCACGTTATCGGACTATGTGAACGAAAGCGGACGTTGATATTATTGGTCACGTCCGAAAAGATCGACGCTCCTGGCTCAGTATGGTAGATGTTATTGGACACGTCCGATAAAAACCGCGAAATAATAAAGCGTTATCGCTGCTATTATAGGACGTAGTAGTTAACGTCCGATAACTGGCGGCTGCGTCCATGTCAAGAACATTCGCGAAACGAGAATCCGAACGTCCGATAACCTGGAGCAGCGGAGCTACGTCCGATAACACAATGCCATGACTACGTCCGATAACATGGGGCCTTTCCCCCACTGATAATGAATGCCCCCTTACCCCGCACACGTCACGGATCGATGGGCATCTGAAATTTCAAAATTCAAAAATAAAAAAAGAGTCTTGACAATCAAAAAATGATCTGCTACAATAGGTATATGGGATGAGAGTAAGAAGTCAAGCAATGTCACTATGTAGGAGAATGCAATGAGAATACTAACTTCAATCGAATTAACTGACGAACAGGTAAAAAAGATTGGTTGGGATCAAGGAAAATATGCTGATGACCCACTAAGCGAAGATCACTTAGACGCTACATTATCGGACTACATAGAAGATTTACCTAATCCACCAGATACTACTTGACACAGATGAATCAATTTGCTACAATACCCAGTAGATAGAACGACAATAAATTAGATAGTTAGATTGAAAGGCAGAAACATGATAGTAAAGATTCAAGACGACAATCTCCAAGACAAAGACCTCATCGAAGCAGCTCATTTCAGATACAATGAAGGTGGAGCAATCCTGGACTGCTACGCAAACCTGACAGACCACAACCCAACAAAGATTCGATTGCATCACGGCGACCACATCTTCTTTATGAACGATAAGGGTAAGACCGTGGACAGTAAGCGTGTAGAAATCAAACCGAAGAGTGATCACGACGATTTACAAAATTAGAGGAGACGAAATGAACAGTGAATTACAAGTCAAGCAAATTGCAGACGAAGTAGATAGAGCCGGACTAATTGCAATACCGGACAGCAACGCAGGCTTCTATGTCGCCATTGGTCAGAATCTTGCAGCCGCTACTTACTGCGGACGCAAAGAGGAATTCTCAATCATCAAGTTTCGCAAACACATGATCCTTGCAGCCGCCTACTGCCAGCGTGCAGCCAGCGTAAGAGAAGTGGGTGCGGTACTGACTGAGAGACTTCGCCAGGATCGTATCTGGGGTGACGAGTTTGATCGCAAGAACACCGCGAACGACTGGCACGCCTATGTTGGGCATTACATCTCGAAAGCCATACAGGGTGACACTAAGGAATACGATATTAACATGATCAAAGCTTGTGGTATTTGTCAGGCTGCTGTTCTCATGGTTGATCGTCATGGTGGCCCAGCAATGCGTCACTATGAGAATCTACCTGGAGCTGGTGCCCACTGTGAGCATTGCGGTGGGGTAGAAGGTAAAGATCACATTTGTCCAAAGGAGTGACATGAGATACATCGATTCAAAAAGATATGTCGAGGCAGTCAAGAAAAATGGCTTGCTGCCTATGTCGGAAAGATCTACGGATGAATTCCGAGAAGCCCAACTCAATGAAGCAATCATGGCAGCACTGAATGCCTACTGTCCCTACAGTGCATTTCATGTAGGTGCTGCATTACTAACAGACAGCGGTCGAATCTTTGCTGGTTGCAATGTTGAGAATGTCATGTTTAATGGAATGAGTCACGCAGAGCTGTCAGCGATTTCTGCTGCGATCACAGCACTCGGCCCAAAGATGAAGATCCAGGAGATGACGATCTGGACACCGACTCCAACACCGACGCCAAGTTGTGGTGGTTGTCGCCAGCTAATTCGCGAGCACGCAGAGAACATGGATGTCACTGTCTGGAGCTACTGCGATTCGCCGGACATCGCTCCTCTGGGCTTAACCGTCAATCAATTATTACCACATTCATTTGGGCCGGAGAATCTGTGACATGAAGAGTGAAATATTCGCATTCGCGATAATGTGCTTCATTGTTTTGTGGTCTATGCGTCGAGGCTATCAGCGATGGAAACAAGGTAAATTCATCCAGTCGCTAATGCTTACTCTCATCGGAGCATGGACACTTACTCAAGTAATCACAAAGTTAGGAGAATGGTTATGACAAACAACTATCCAACAGCCCAGAATGTATTTGATCGCGAGCTGTGCTTGATCCAAGACCAAGGTGTCTATACGTTTGTGGTCACGGTATTTAGTGAGCTATGTCCGTCTTACTTCTGGTTCATTCCAGCTTCTCAACGCGGACATCACCCGCCTGTTTGCCGGTTAACCGGTGGGCTCGTACATCACGTCAAGCTTGCAGTGCGATTCGCTCACTCATTCATGGAGATGTATCCGTATCCGCCAGAGACAGCTCACGACGAAGTGATTGCTGCCGTGTTACTACATGATCTTATGAAACGGGGTGAAGTTGAAAACGAGCTGGTGACATTCGGTGATCATAAACTCGCGAATGGAAGTCACGGCCTCTACTGTGCAAAGAGAATCACGGATCTGTGGTATAATTGTGATTGGCAGAAAATAATTCCCGAAGCACGAGCAATGAGAATTATCGAAGCTGTCCGCCGTCACATGGGACAGTGGACTCACGACTATGACAAACTGGCACCGCTGCACACAGAAGAAGAGCGTATCGTAGTAAACACAACACACCTTGCCGATTACGCTGCCAGCCGATCACTGCAAAAATGGATTGGCGAACGCTACACTGATAACACACTGGGGTATTTAGGATGATACAGGAGAATGTTATACTACTAAAACCAATGACATTCCACGTAAAAGACAAAATGAAAAAAGGGATGCGTGGAAAAACTCCGCGATATTGGACACAGGTTTATGAAGAGATGATAGAGATCTATCAACCATTTCATCCAGCAAGAGAATATTATTTCGGGAGCGTAATTAATGTATAAAGTCACAGCCTTTGAATTGAAGCTCGCGTTCATGGAATACTATCGCTTCCGCAATCAGTGCGTAGTGACTGAGGAGTACAACGGAGCTGATGTAATTGCAGATAGTGGTTCAGATATATTAGAAGTAGAAGTCAAGGTGGATAAATACGATCTAATGAAAAACGAGTTGAAGAAAAAGAGTAAACATCAGAGCTATGCAGTTGGTGTATCATGGCACATGTGTCATCCGAACAAGTTTATGTTTGGTGTCACCGAAGAGCTGGTCGAAGATGCAAAACAACTTGTGCAGCAATTGAACCCCAAATATGGTATAATTGCATTCAACACCGAGTCATTCCTTAGAGCCGTAAACGATGGGTTCGATCCATACACACTACGCCATGTACGGATTGTTAAGTCCGCGAAACCGCTGCATACTAAATACAGTAAGCGGCAGCAAAAACTAATTGCGAAGCGTTCATCTTGTAAAGCAATCAGCTTAATGCAGGATGTGAAGAAACAAAAAATATTAGATGTCTGGAGAACAAAAGATGATGTATTACCTAATTAAAGCAATGGTTATTTTATTCACCATAGCTACTGCATTTCTTATAGTAGGAGTGATCTTTGGTGCTATGTTATTGCACGCCAAAGCAATAGAACCAGAATTCGCTGTCGAGCGTATCTGGGTATTACTTAAACTTGCTGGTCTGACTTGTGTAATCAGCATCATTTGGGACATGTGGGCTAAATCAATGAAAGGAATATAGTATGACCTATCACGATGGTTGTTTGTGTCCTGGCTGTAAGCCGACTACATTGGATAATTATGCCAAAGAGAATGCGAAGAAAACAGATCACCCAGGGTGGAAGCCCGAAGGTTTCATGCGTATGCCAATATCTGTTGACGATGCAAATGCCCTGATCGCACAGATCACTAAAGCCATCCCAGGTCATTTCGAGGCTTATGGCTCTGGCATCTTTACGCATCCACATGAGATCGTGGGTTGTATGACAGGTCAACTATATAAACTTAGTGCAGCCGCCGATGAATCGATCTACGACGGTGAGCTGCAAAAGTTTCGTACAAGATGTGTAAAGACGCTAATGGCGATTTTCGTTGGCCTCGCGTCGGTAGACAAATTAATCGAATTGCGAAAGGCTACAAATGAGTAGAGAAAAGAAAGAAGCACGCAAACAAGAAATGATTGCCGGACAACCTGATGATTTGGGGATGGAGAATTCTATCAAGATTCGCTATGCCAACAACTGGCCCGCGACTATCCTGGGCCTGACTAAGCGGATACAGGGTGTGAATCAAACATGGATGGAGATAATAAATCTCGTCATGTTCAACGACGATCTTCGGATCACCTACGCCCGCGAGAATGAGAATCTCGTTGTCACTATCGCACACAAAGGCCAAGTTGAGCAGATCCCGATCTCTGCTCAGGAAGTAATAAACTCATCGCAGTTTATCGAAGTGCTTATTATGAACAAGATCGCTGAGTCACCAATTATTCGCGAAATCAGAGGCGGGTAATAAACAATCCTGACACTCCTGGGCACAGAGCCCAGGAGTAATAATTACTGAGGAGAAATTATGAGAATCTCAACACAATTAGACGATCCTGGATATGATTCAGAGATCCACCTGAATGAAAAGCTGGAAATTCACTGTGATGGGCAGAAGATTGAGACCGCCCACACCGCCGATACTGACGAAGGCGTCGTCTATTACTATAAAAAAGACGCAGATGGTCGGATCAAGACCAAAAAAATTCGCGGAAAAGTAGAAATTCTCGGACTGTAATTTTTCTCTTGACTTCTTGAGTGATTTCCCGTATACTATAGGTAAATATTACTATTTTAAGGGTTTAAGAATGAGCGAAAAATCGTTAAACATGAACAGTGCCCAAGGCGATGCTTTTCAAGTCTCTCTTTCGGTATCTGCGGAAGAAAAATTATCTGCTGATCAAGAAATACAATCGTGTATAATTTGGACAGCAAGCACCACCGTATATGTCACTCTTTACGGTACAGCAGGTCAAACTAAATTTCTGCTTCCTGCGGGTGTACTTTTACCTATACCGGTTGACAATCTTAAAGACATCTCTGTCTTTAATAACAGCGGCAGCACCGGTGCATTGGTATATGTAATGTGGCGAGGTAGGTAGAGAATATGTTTAAGCCTGGGACTGGTGACAATCTCTACATGATAGGTGTTAAAGGTAAGGTTAAGGCTCTTTTGCAAAATAGCCATCTACCTGAAAGCATGTCTATTGTACAAGCTGAATCTTTCGCTAAAGAGTATGTCGATCCACTACTTGCTGCGGATGGTTATAAATTCGCCGTTCATATTTTTAGTTTGACGCCTTTGTCATATTGTTTAGCTTTATACACCGATGAAGAAAAGTTACCGACCGAGTGGTGGAATACTTCGACAATTTAATTGAAACTATTACCGAGAGGATAGTAATGGCAAGTATCTGGAAAGAGACATTTGAAGCATCCGAATTCGATAATTCTTGGGATTTTGAATCAGTAGATGCTGGATGCACGAGTGATGGTGATAGTGCTTTACCCGCAGTTAATCCATTACTCGCATCGACAAAATGCTATAAAACCATATCTGCTGACGCTATAAGTGTCAAGGCTTTTTTATATGAGGATCTTGGTGATAAGCCAACTATGGCTTTTACTGGTTGGCTTTATATTGATGCGGAATCTCTTGCGAACGGTCAAAATGTTGTTCTTTACCAAATTTCGGATAGCAGCTTAAATTTGGTTTATAGACTATATCTTGTTCAAGTTGCTGGTGTTTTATATCTTACTTCTTTTTATTGGGATGGAGTGTTGCTGCAAGGCACAGCATCTGTTGTTACTACAGGAACGTGGAATTTAATTCAACTTTATTATAGTGTAACTACTGCCATGTATGAATTTATACACAATTTTTCTTCTATTCAAATAACAAAACTGGCACCACCAGGGTTAACAAGAATACCCAGGAAAATTTATTTGGGTCAATTCGGTAATCAAGGAGTTACAGGATGTACTGTTTATTGGGATGCTTGTGAGTGGAACGACACTGACTACCCAAATCCGGAAGGCCGTGAGCCCAGTAGCCGTACTTTAATAATGAATAAAATATGGGCTTGGGGCAGTAGATGGTAAAATTTAGCTTGACTTCCAGGACATAATGTCCTATAATTGTGGCAGAATGACGCGATTACCAGTAAAAATAGACGAAAGCGTAGAGTTGCCAGCGTTGCCTGACATAAGCACTGCTCAAATCGAGCTGTACCTTGCTTATCTGGAAGTTTCTGGCCGCAAGAGATACTCTGCAATTATGGCTGGAGTAGATCCTGGTAGAATGAGCTATTTGATGAGCAAAGAAGATGATCTCAAAGCTCTTGAAATGTCTGCGATGCAGGGATATTGTGAGTTGATCGACGCGGCTGTCCATGATCGAGCAATCAATGGCGTATCTAAAGGAATTTATTATAAAGGTGCACGAATCGCAACCGAGCGGGTATATAGTGACACTCTTTTACTTGCATTAGCAAAAGCTCATAACCCGAAGTATCGGGATCATTTATCCGTTGACGCGAACGTCAAGGCGGGCGTTCTCGTTGTACAAACTTCCCTAAACCCTGACGAATGGGAGAAAGAATATGGTGGAATGCGAGTTGACCAAAAAGGGATTGACGATATATGTTCGGAGTCAAGTCAAAACCCAAAGTAAAATGATGGCCGAATGTGGTTTCAAGAAAGACGTTGCGTTATTAGCAGCGGCTGCATTGGCCGAAGATTGTAATGCAAAGTTTGGTGATAATATTGACCCAAGGATGTGCGTTGCTGTAGTGAAAGAATTCATTGAGCATAGAAAACTGGGATTGAATTGTGGTTGTTGTGGCTACCGCAAGCCCAGCACAAAGTTTTGTACGCTCAAGAGTACAGTCACCGGTGACGTACAGTCATGTGATTCGTTCCGGCATTTAGAGGCTTTTGTTATATGAGTCAAAAAGTTGAATGGCGACTTAATGAAACAGGTGAGCTAACCGCATTCATTGACGGTACTCCGGCGATCTGGTTTCCTCAACCTGGAAGTCAGGAAGCATTCTTACGATGTCCGATCTTTGAAACTCTACTGGCAGGCAACCGAGGGGGTGGGAAGGCTTTAAGTAATGGTGAGCGTATTCTATCTGACTCAGGCTGGAAACAAGTAGGTGACGTTGTTATGGCAGATAAACTTGTGGCTATTGATGGAACATTTACGGAAATCCTCGGAATTTTTCCACAAGGAAAAAAAGAGCTATATAGATTAACTTTTTGCGATGGGGTAGAGATTATTGTGGACGCCGAACATCTCTGGGAAGTGAGATCACAAAAAGCCTGTAAAGATGAACCCAATCAGATAAAAACCACTAAAGAGATAGTTGAAAGCACTCAGGTTTGGTCTATTCCAGTTATTGAAAAACCTGTCCCAGGAAAAAAATGGATTGGCCCAGACCCCTATATACTTGGCCTTATATTAGGTGACGGAACGCTAACTGGAGATCACATTACTATATATAATACTGAACCGGAAATTATAGAGTATTTGAAGGCTGCTGGATGGAAGGATAATCGGTATAAGAAAAAATCACCTAAGCTGTGGCAGATGTACCTTTACGGTGATCCACAATATAAAGATATTCTTGGCCGAGTTTCTAAAGAAGATAAACATGTCCCCCAAGAATTGCTTGAAGCTGATCCGCATACTCGATTGAGACTTCTTCAAGGAATGATGGATGCAGACGGCTCATGTGATAGAGAGGGTAGAATCACTGCTTGCACTATTTCAGAAAGAATGGCAAATGACTATGTATACCTCATCCGCTCTTTGGGCGGACTGGCTCAAAAACACTATTCCGCACCAAGATCATTAAAAAATAAATCGAAAAAATTATCTGGAGTAAAATCTGAGTGGTCTAAACCAATTTGGCGAGTAAATATATCCCACAGAAATGTCTTGAAGCCTTTTACACTAAAACGTAAGTTGAGTAAAATGACTGTTACCCATAAATATCAATATAGAGCGATTAAGAGTATAGAACCATGTGGCACTGGTGACGCTACATGTTTTGCAGTCAAGCACCCAAGAAAACTTTTCGTTATTGATGGTTTTGTTGTCACCCACAATACCGACGTACTGCTGATGGACTTTGCACAATATGTTGGCCGTGGTTTTGGTGAAGAGTGGAAGGGAATTTTGTTTCGGCGAACCTTTCCTGAGCTTGATGACATTATTAGTAAGTCATTAAAATGGTTCAAGAAGATTTGGCCGAACGCTGATTATAATAAACAAGCTAAAACATGGACATGGGCTACAGGCGAAACATTAAAGTTTCGTCATATAATGCGTCCGTCAGAATATTGGAATTATCATGGCCACTGTCTCAAAAATGGTGATGTACTTACGCCAACAGGTTGGAGAGACATCAAGAACATTAAAGTAGGTGACATTGTGTACGCTGTAGATGAAAATAGAGACCTCATACCTATGCCTGTGGCGACCAAGACCGAAGAGGATTATGATGGTGATTTAGTTGTTCACGAAGGCCGTGGATCATTTATGGAATTCACCCCCAACCACAAAGTTGCGGTCGTGCAGGATGATGGTACGCTCAAACCCACAAAATACAATTCCTTGGGCCATGAGGTAATAATAGCAGCTAATGTAAATTACCGCGGTGGAGCACATGTTGAGCAGGTAGATATTCCACAAGCACTAAGAAATCCAAGATATACCACCAAATATAAGAATCAACCCCTCACTGTCACCGGTGATGACTTCGCCGAGTTTATGGGCTGGTTTTTATCCGAGGGGTCAACTGTCACCTCTAATCTTCAAGTAGGAGTAGGTCAGCAAAAAAAGAAAAATAGAACCTGGATTGCCGACCTTCTGCTGCGGATGGGTATTGAGTTTGGAAGCAATAAAACTGGATTTATCTTTAGCAGTATAGATTGGTGGACATATCTAAGACCTTTCGGCAAGTGCCGTGACAAATTTGTACCAGAGATCATTAAGAACATGAACGCCAGGCAACTTAGATTATTCTTCAACGCAGCAATGGCGGGTGATGGGTCATGGCAGAAAGATAACGCGTATTACTTCACGACCTCAAAACAATTGGCGGACGACATGGCTGAGATAGCAGTCAAGCTTGGATATAAGGTATACGTCAGCTCAAGACAGCGTGACAGTCGTGAGGGCCTATCATATACTATCACTTGTCGTGGAAGCAAGCGGCGTGACATAAAGCTACGCACTGATGTGCGTTGGAAAAGAGGTAAACCGCTGTCAGCTAAGATTCAAGTCCAACGCGAACACCATAAAGGCAAGGTTTATTGCATCGGACTTGAAAAGCATCACATGTTTGTGATCCGGCAGCAAGGTTCCGTATGGGTATCAGGCAACTCTTATCCGTGGATAGGATTTGAAGAATTGACTACTTGGCCTAATAGTGAATGTTATACACCACTTTTTTCGTTGTGCAGATCTGCACACCCACAAGTAGCCAAGCTCTGCCGAGTCCGAGCGACCACAAATCCTTACGGCCCTGGGCATAACTGGGTTAAAAAGAGATTCAAATTACCGATGGCTGATGGAATGCTTCTCGGTACTGTCATTAGAGATACTCGCGACGTTCCTGCGGATGAGCTTGACAAGCCGCGAGTTGCAATTCGTAGCTCATTGGCTGAGAATAAGATTTTACTCCTGGCTGATCCAAGTTATGTTAATACTCTACGAGCTGCCGCCCGTAATCCTGCGGAATTGGCTGCATGGATCGAAGGCTCTTGGGATATTACGTCTGGTGGAATGTTTGATGATATTTGGAATGAGAAAATCCATGTTATTCCAAATATCCCATATATCCTACTTAGGAAATCAGGTTGGTTTATGAATCGTGCTTACGACCACGGATTATCAAAACCATTTTCAGTCGGATGGTGGGCTGAGAGTAATGGCAATCCAATTACGTTATTTAACAAAGAGTATGGCCAAGTAAAGGGTGATATATTTCTTTTCGATGAATATTATGGTTGTGCTAACGAGGATAATAAAGGTCTCAACATGACCGCCCAGGCTATTGCTCGTCAGATCAAAGAAAAAGAAAAAGAAATGGGTTTGCGTGGACGAATCAAGCGTGGCCCAGCGGATTCTTCGATCTTTTCAAAATACGATGGGTTGAAGACCGTAGCTGGTGACATGAAAAAAGAAGGTGTGTATTGGGACGATGTAGATAAATCCAAAGGCTCACGTGTGCAGGGATGGCAACAAATTAGAACGTTATTATCTGGAAGTATTCCAGTAGCTGGGGTAAGAGAGAATAAAGGTTTATTTATATGTGAACGCTGTACAGATTCTCGGCGAACAGTTCCATGTTTGCCACGTGATGATAAAAATTTAGATGATGTCAACTCAGATGTTGAGGATCATGCTGGTGACATGTGGCGGTATCGGTTTAGATGGACAAGACGTACTATTATTCAAAGGACTTGGTAAAAATGGCAAAAAAAGATGAAGCGACAGTAGCGACAGCAAGTTTAGCTTATCAGGCTATGCAAAATCGCTGGTTTAAGATGGACACATTGCTTGCCGGAACCGAAGCAATGCGTGTTGCCGGCGAAGATATGGCCCCGCGTCACGAACATGAGACAAAGGCAAACTATGCTGATCGTATCGCTGGTAATGTATTATTTAATATGGTGGACTTGACGATTCGGATGTGGGTTGGTAAACCCTTTGGATGCCAAATTCAATACACAGATGATTTTGCCAGCCATCTCAACCCACTAATAAATGATGTTGATCTTAACGGCAATAATCTCGATGTATTTGCTCGTAGCTGGTTCAAAGATGGTGTTGCAAAAGCATTTAGTCATGTACTGGTTGAATTTCCTCGTGTTGAAATTGATCAGCCTCGATCAATGGCTGATGATGATCGAATGAATATCCGGCCATATTTTGTGCACATCAGGCCAGAACAACTTATCTTTGCATTGTCAATGAGAGTTAATGGTAAAGAAGTTTTGACACATATTAGAATTCAAGAAGATGTAGTGTCACTTGACGGGTGGGAAGAAGTTGTTACTACACAGATTCGAGTCCTCGAAGTAGATATGTATAATGCTGGTACAGATGATGAGCCAAATTTTGTTCAGAAAGTACGAGTGGATATTTATCAGCAAGACGAAAAAGAAGTTTGGCAGGTAGTAGAAACTTTCTGGATGGACATTGATTATATTCCGCTGGTGACATTCTATGCAGATCGTCAAGGCTTCATGGTAGGTAAGTCTCCATTGGACGATCTTGCTGACTTGAATATTCGTCACTGGCAGTCCATGTCTGATCAGATTTCGATCCTTACTGTAGCTCGATTTCCAATGCTCGCATGTTCAGGTGGAGATGATGAGGAAGGCCGATTGGTTATTGGGCCTAAAGAATGGTTGTATACTCCTGATCCTGCTGCTCGATTTTATTATGTCGAACATAAAGGTGCTGCGATTGAAGCTGGTCGAAAAGATCTTCAAGATCTTGAAAAGCGAATGCAATCATACGGGGCAGAATTTACAAAAGAGCGTCCTGATCGTGAATCAGCTTCTGCAAGAAATCTTGATTCAACCGAGGCTACGTCACCACTTCAAGATGTCACTTTCCGCTTCAATGATGCGATGAATAATGCGTTACGGATGATGTCTGATTGGATGAGAAAAAGTCACTCTGGTAGGGCGATGGTGCCGACTGAATTCACATCACCGGAAGCAGTTGAATTACAAACGTTATACAACACCTGGAACGAAGGTGGGTTAACCACAGAAGAATATCTGAAAGAGCTACAACGTCGTGGCATATTATCAGAAGAGTTTGTTAATTTCAAAAAGTCTGACAAAACTCCTGATGCTAACAATAATGAAAATGATGAGTAAACCGGAACCCTGAATATTTATTTAATGAAAGGAACATGAACATGAAATTTGATTTCACCAAGAACCGCAAAGTCGAGAAACTTGATGCTGTACCGCAAAACCTTCAAGCCTTCTACGAAGAAGTTGAGGGCGAAGACGAAGGTTTTCAGCTCAAGACCGACTCAGTCACGACCGCAGCGATTGCCGTCATATCTGGGCTCAATGGAGCTTTGACGAAGGCACGCGGTGACGTGGAAACAGCCAAGAAGGCCAAAACAATCGACCTAACACTCTTGGCAGATTATGGCGACACTCCGGAAGCGATTCATCAGAGTGTCCAGGCAAAGATCGAAGAGTTGACTGCTCAGGCATCAACAAATCAGCAAGATATTCAGACGAGAATATCTACGATCAAGAAAGAGCACGGCGAAGCATTAACAAAAGCATTGGCTGAAAAGGATGGTTTGCTAACTGCTCAAAAGTCAACACTTCACAACTACATGCTTGACACCGCTGTCATGCACGCATCCGCTGGATACCAGGGACTAAATGCGAAGTTGGTTGCACCTTTTGCTAAACAGCAAATGAAGATTCAGGAAGTAAATGAGGTTCCTCAAGTCATTATCGTCGATTCGGCTGGCGAGCCTCGCTATTCCAAGAATGCGGATCGTGCCGGCGAATTGATGCAGGCTGATGAATTGTTGGCCGAAATGTCCGAATCCTCGGAATTCAAGCAGCTCTTCCCCTCACAGCAAGCTTCATCTGGTGGTGGTTCACAGACGCAGCACACACAAGTAGGTGTTCGCAGAAACAGTAATAGTAAGAATCAAACACCGGCCCAGAAGATCTCTGCTGGGTTAGGTGCTGCTAAAAAGAAGTAGAAATTTTCAAAATAATCGGACTCAGGAGCAGATTTCCCTTGACTTCTGAGTCCGATAATATTATAATACAGACTGAATGAGGCACTTGGCAAGGGCGACCCTGGCCGGAAACGCGATGTTTTCAATGTGCTAATTGAAAATTGAACCGTAACCGAAAAGGAGAATAAAAATGGCAAGTGTAACATTAGCAGAAAGTGCGAAACTCGCACAAGATCAACTGACCTCTGGTTTGATCGAAAGCATCATCACCGTCAATCACATGTACCAGTTGCTTCCGTTCGAGGGCATCGATGGTAACGCTTTAGCGTATAACCGCGAAAATGCTCTTGGTGACGTAGAGGCTATTGGCGTCGGTGGAACAATCAACGCCAAAGCTGCTGCGACTTTCACCCAGGTGACAAGCTCGCTCACCAAGATAATCGGTGATGCAGAAGTCGATGGTCTGATTCAGGCCACTCGTTCAGCCAAGAATGATCAGGCAGGCGTCCAGATCGCATCCAAAGCCAAGAGTGCTGGCCGTGAGTATCAGGATCAGCTCATCAACGGTTCCGGTGCCTCGGACGAATTCAACGGCCTCATCAATCTGTGTGCTTCCGGCCAGAAGGCCACGACCGCCACAGATGGCTCGAACCTGAGCTTCACCATATTGGATGAGATGCTCGACCTCGTAACCGCGAAAGATGGCGAAGTCGATTATCTCGTTATGCACGCCCGCACGATCCGAAGTTACAAGAGTCTGCTTCGTGCACTCGGTGGTGTATCGATGACAGAAGTATTCGAGCTACCCAGTGGCAAGAATGTTCCGGCATATTCTGGTGTTCCGATTCTGAGGAACGACTGGATTCCCACGAATCAGGTCAAGGGTGCCTCTGGTGCCGTTTGTACCACAATCTTCGCTGGCGTCTTTGATGACGGCGGAATGAAGACCGGTTTGCTCGGCTTAACCGCCGCGAACGCTTACGGCCTTCACGTGGTTGACGTAGGTGAAGCTGAGTCGAAAGACGAGCACATCTGGCGTGTCAAGTGGTATTGTGGTCTGGCCCTGTTCTCTGAGCTGGGACTGGCCGCAGCCGAAGGCATTCTTAACTAAGAATACCGCAACGTAATGAGGGAGTCTTAGGACTCCCTCTTCTTTGTTTGTTTGAAAAGGGAACATGATGATTTATACAATAACTCTACCCGAAGGTGCAAAATCGCTTCTCCATGATGGCATAACTCAGCATGTAGTTGAAGCAGGTTCCTCTGCTGAGGCATTAACTGCTGTCAAGGCAATATCCTCTGAGGATCTGAATGTTGTTTGGGATCAGGCGACTATCACTGAGAAGGTTCAAGATCTTGAAGGCGTAGTCTTCACGATCACGGTCGATCCCGCTGGCACACCTGCTGTCTTTGCATACACCGGTCTCGCAGGAGACACTTGGGATGATGTGGCCACTGCTCTTGAAGTCCTTTGTGAAGTGACATATACTTCAAGTTGGACTCCCGAAGCCACACATGGTAAAGTAGGAACACTTTTGATTGCTACTGGTAGTGGCACCGATGATGTTGGTGACAAAGTTGTCACAGCTACAGCTATCGGCCCCAACGGCGAAGTGTTGACAGCAAAATTCTTCGCCAACATCGTGGATGACGGTGAGTCCACAGCCGACCTGACTGTGGACATCCTCGCAGACTGTCCTACACCGAGAGTCATTGGTTCGTATAAGTAAGAGGTATAGGTAAACTGAAACTAATAATCGATGGAAGTCGAATGAAAGGAAATTGAAAGATGGCCGGATTTTATTACCTTAAAGTGCCCGAAGATGCTAAGTGTGACTTAGTTGAAGGCAAAGATTCACTTATCATTAATGCAGAGTCAAGTGCCGAAGCTATTTTAGCAGCCAGGGCCTATCTGCATCTTCCCAGCGACGCTGCCTGGATAGCATCTACACCTGTGTTGCTTGCTGATCCTGCTGACCTTGCTGGTTGGAGATTGAAGATCACCATCACAGACACAGATGACTCCGTCACTGAGTCCGTCACTGTCACCGGCGTCACTGTCGCTGACTTTGATTCCATAGGTGCTCTCGCCGTCATAGCGTTGAACCTCACTTCATCCATCGCAGGTGCTGCATACTCCACACCTAACCTCAAGGTTGCTGAGACTACGGATGCTCTTGGGGATCAAACAGTTACAGTTGAGTTTTTGCCGCCTGTTACTTGGGACGATCCTTCGATAAGTTTCCCCGCGTTTATCGGCACGATCACCCACGAAGGTGCTGAGGCTGATGCACTGAATGTCGTGCTGAACGATGTTGTGACTCCTACCGTGATGTATGAGCTTGGCTCAGGAAGCTAACCGAAACCAATAAAGAGTGGCCCAGGAACATTCCTGGGCCACTCTTCTATTATCAGGAGACTAATTATGCAACTTCAAAAAATCCGAATGACCCTGACAGGTGGCCTTGAAGGCAAAACAATCGTACTACGTAAACGTCAATTTGTTGACGGCGTTTGTGAGACAATGATTCCCGCGAATGATGAAGTAGGTTTGAGAAAATACTTCACCACAAGCTATCAGGTTAGGTTTGAGAACCTGACGAATCAGCCCAAGGAAGCGGCAAAAGAAGAAGTCAAGGAAGATCCGAAGGCAGAAGCAGAAGAGGCCAAGGCAATCAGGGTAGATGATTCTGCTGTTATGTCTAAGCAGGAAGTCGAAGACAAAGAAGATGACGTCTCAACACCGAACCCCAGGCAGCAAGCAATCATCGCCGCCGTAAATAAAACAAACAAAGAAGAATGGATTGAGCAGGACACAAACCCTCATCCGAAAGTAGCGGATGTTGCGAGTATCATGGAAGATCCAACTGTCACAAAGCAAGAAATCGTTGAGGTTATCGAGACATGGCTTTCATAGTACAAACTCCCGATGCACCACTAAGTACAGCAAACGGATACATCACGGCTGTTGAATTCAAAGCCTACCATGATGACCGCAATAATGTGTACACCGCAAGCGATACGGAGATCGAGTACGCGATTGTCAGGGCAACGGATTACATAGATACCAGATGGACGTTCGCGGGCTCTCGTAAAGATGCGGATCAATCTACTGAGTGCCCGCGATCTGGTGTCTATGACCAGACAAACGGCTTACTGTTGAATGACTACCCAGAAGAATTAAAAGAAGCCTGTGCTGAATACGCAATGGCGTCAATAGCTGGTACTCTATATGCAACAGCGAATATTGATACGTCTGGTAAATCAGTAAAGAAGATCCGTAAGAAAGCCGACGTGCTTGAGAAAGAAACTGAATATTTTAATCCAAGCAGAACAGCGTGGACGGCTTTCCCCGTGGCCGATGGGAAAATGAAACGTACACGACTATTAGCATCCACTCGGTGTACTCTTGGGAGAAGTTAATGGCACTTCCTACTGAATGGGCATGGGTTGAAGAGCTGATTGATGAGGAAGGCAGAGCATTAACTATCGCCGTTCCTGGAGTCGAGTCAGATGCTAATAAGCCGTGGCGGGGTAATGTAGCTGGAACACCAACCGCAGCTACCGGCGTATTTGTCCGGTACAAAGCTTCTCAGATCGATGGCGATCATATCAAGCGTGGTGATCAGAAGGTGCTGTTAATACCCAGTGAGACAATCAATATTGAAAGAGGCACCAAAATCGTAGATTCACTTGATACATCTACTTGGAATGTAGTTGATGTTGAAAAAATAACAAATAAATCAGACATTTTGCTTTACATTTTGCAAATAAGACAGTAAAATATAACTATGATAGCATCGCGTACAGACGCAAGGGACAGAATTTTGGTTCCGCTGAAAGCCGTAGCGGACGCACAGTCATTGTACGCAATCTATGACGACACAAACAAAAGTGTGCCAACTGATGGATCTATTAAGTGGGTTCGCATTGCAGTACGGCATCGAAGAGGTTCAAGATCGTCACTCGGTCGAATGGACGGCAAGAGTAAGAACACTCAGGCCGGTTTTATTTTTGTGGAGATTTATACTCCACGCGAAGATGGTTTAGTAGATAGTGACATTATTTCTGCGGCGTTCGCAGAAAGCTTGCGATCTGGAACAGCCGGTGACATTTGGATCGGCGATGTTTCAGAAATGGAAGTTGGTGAAGACGGTAACTGGTTCAGAGTAGACGTAATTGCTGAATTTGAGTATGACTTAATACAGTAAGGAGTAAAAAATGGTAGCGGTAAACAAAATTAATTCAAATGTAGTGGAAACAGCGTTCGCTGAGGAAACATCCATCAAGACGCTACCAGGAACACCTATCTGGTATCCTCTCGATGTAAATAGCTTCACCGATTTTGGCGGTTCGATCTCTAAGGTTTCCAGGAATCCGTTCCGAACAGATCGTCAGCTTCGCAAAGGTCAGACTACTGATCTGGATGCTGCTGGAACACTCAATCACGATCTCGTGCAGGCAGGCTTGCAGAATGTTTTGCAAGGTTTCTTCTTCGCTGATCAGCGGGTGAAAGCAGAAGTTGGTGGAGCCAGTGAGATCACTGGTGTCACTACCAGCACATACACTGCCGCTTCTGGGCTTGACGTCTATGAAGTAGGCGATCTTATCAACGCTTCGGGCTTCACTAATGCCGCAAACAATGGGCTCAAGGAAGTCACGACCGTAACAGCTACCATATTGACTGTAGCTGAAACATTGGTGGCTGAAACACCGCCTGCAACTGCCAAACTCGTCGCCGTAGGCTTTGAGTTTGCCACGGGCGATCTGGAAGTAGATGTTAGTGGATCACTTCCGCAATTAACCACAACCGCAAAAACCCTAACCGAATTGGGTCTTGTCCCTGGCGAATTCATCTATATCGGTGGTGACGCAGCCGCAACACAATTCGATACAAGTGGAATGGGTTTTGCCCGTGTCCGCTCTATCGCTGCAAATGCAATCGTCATCGATAAGTGTCAGGCCGACATGGCTGCTGACACTGCTGCTGCAAAGACCATCCGAGTCTTCTTCGGTCGCGTGCTCAAGAATGAAACCGGCACAAGCATTGTACGCCGAACATATAACATCGAGCGTCAACTCGGTGCTCCTGATGACGCATCTCCATCACAGATTCAATCTGAGTATTTGGTTGGTGCTGTTCCGAGTGAGTTGACTTTGAATATCCCGACTGCTGATAAAGCAATGTTGGATATGGCATTCGTCGCAATGGATGTTGAGCAGCGTACCGGCGTCGTTGGAATAAAGAGTGGTACAAGAGTGTCTTTAACCGAAGAGTCGGCTTTCAACACTTCATCCAACGTACCGCTCATCAATCTGGCAATAGTTAGTGACACGGACGAGAATCCTACGCCGCTGTTCGCATTCGCCGAAGAGATGAGCATAACCATCAACAACAATGTTTCTCCCGACAAAGCAATCGGCACACTTGGTGGGTTCGACGCAACCCACGGTAACTTTGAGGTAACTGGTAGTTTGACAGCTTACTTTATGGATGTGACCTCGGTCAACGCGATCCGAGCGAACAGCGATGTCACTCTCGACATGCACCTTGTCAAAGAGAACGCAGGCATCACAGTCGACATACCACTACTCGCCCTGGGTGATGGTCGGTTGGATGTAGCACAAAATGAAGCAATTAGAATTCCGCTGACACAGGAAGCAGCGATTGGCACCGGAGCAATCACCGGTTTCGATCATACGCTGTTGATGTCGTTTTACGACTATCTGCCCGACGCAGCCGAAGCCTAATCAAAAAGAATGGGCCCAGGAACGTTCCAGGGCTCTTACTTTAATCTTATTTTGGAGATAGAGATATGAGTAATCCGTTGCGAAGAATTTATGAGACTGACAAAAACGTAGAGCGTGAAGGTGTCGTCGTCGAGTATTCCCCAGGCGTCGAAATCAAACTCGCCAGAGCTGGTGGAGCTAACAAGAAGTTTTCTAAAGTATTGACCAGACTTTCTCGGCCCCATCGTCGTGCAATTCAAACCAACACAATCGATGAAAAGATCTTAACAGATATGTTCATCACAGCTTATGCCCAGGCTATTGTTCTTAGCTGGAAAGGCTTCACAAAAGATCTCATCACCCATGAGGATGCAGATGCAGAGACAGAGCTGGATTTCAACCAGGAAAATGTTGAAGCTGTTTTTCACGAACAGCCGAATTTGTTCCAGGATGTTCAAGCCACTGCTGACAATATTGCGATCTTCCGAGCTGAGATTTTGGAGCAAGATTCGGGAAACTGATTGCCTGCCTGCTCTACTATTTGGAGTTAGGCAAAATGGAACAGCGAATGATCCAGGAGTGCTTCCGTAGAAAACGCCCACTCCCTGAACGTATACAGAATGCTCCAAACCTACTCATGGGTTTGGAGCTTCATTTTGATGCGTTCATTGAGCTGAATACATGCCGGTCGACTGGTTGGTCTCCTGGGCCTATTCCCTCATGGAGTATTGATGAATATTGCTTCCGCCTGGAGTTAACTGAGGATGAAGCCGAGGATCTGCACTATCATATACGGATGATGGATCAAGCTTTTTTACAGCATATTGCTGAGAAAAACAAAGATTCTACTTGAAATCGATGATATTATCGGGTATAATACGTTCATGGCTCGAAGCTTTAATAGTCGTATGAAAGCAATTGGAGATACGTTATTGCACAACGTGTCGTTGACTGTTCGTAGAGCTGGAATGGCAGCTACTGAGGCTGTTGTATTACATACGCCAGTGAAGACTGGACGTGCCAGAATTAATTGGCGGGTGTCCCTTGGTAAGCTCAAGAAAAATTTGATTGAAGCACCCGACACAGCTAATATAAATACTAATAGAGAAATTGCGTCTGCCCAGGCACTAATAAACGCAGCAAATGTGTTGAAAACATGGAAGGTTGGAAAAGGTAATATTTACATCCTTAATCCAGTGAGTTACATAGGAGATCTGGATCGAGGATCATCTCAGCAGGCACGAGCAGGTATGACTAAATTTGCTATTGCAGCAGCTCGTGCTGAATTGAGAAAAGGAAGGTTACTCCGTCGTGGCAGATAAAAAAGAAATTCTACTTATTGAGATTCGTGAAGATGGTGCTCGCGTTGTAAAGCGAAACATCGCAAGTGTTGGTAAAGCTGGTGCAGCTACCACGGGTCAAATGGACAAATTGAAAGCAGTGTTGGCTGGAGTCGTCTCCGCGAAGGTACTGCGTGACACTATCATGCTCGCGGACTCTTACGCTAACATGCTTAACAGACTCAGGGTTGTCACGACAGGCACCTGGGAATTACACGCTGCGATGGACGCCGTGTTCCAGATGAGTCGTGAGACCAGAACAGCTCTTGAAGCTAATATTGATATGTACGCTCGTATTGCCCTTAACACAAAGACGATGGGTTTGAACATGAAAGATGTTGTGCGGTTCGCTACACAGTTGAACCATGCTATCATTCTATCAGGTGTCACCGCCCGTGAAGCTCAGTGGGGTATGGTTCAGTTTTCCCAGGGTTTGGCTGCGGGTGCTTTGCGTGGTGATGAGCTTCGAGCCGTCATGGAGCAATTGCCGGTAGTGACAGAGACACTTACTCGATACATGGGCATCGGTCGAGGAGAATTAAGAAAGTGGGCATTTGAGGGACGAGTCACTACCAGAGTTATTATTGACGCGTTCAATGCGGCAGAGAAAAATTTGGCTGAAAGATTTGGTAAACGTATCCCGACTGTGGATCAAGCTATAACCGTTCTTAACAGCTCCATCACCAGCTTCATCGGTAAGTTAGATCAGGCCATGCAAGGTACAAGCAGTTTGGCAAAAGCGATTCTCTGGGCTTCTGACAACATGGATACTCTTGGAAGATTTGTGGGGATGGCGGCTATATTACTCGGTGGAATCTTCCTCAAGAATTTGATTATGATTGTTGCCCAGATGAAGTTGTTTAGTTTGTCGGTACTCACACTACATCCAATGGCAATTGCTATCGGTGCAATTGCTGCGGCGACAATTGTTTTCTCAGACAAAATTAAAATCGCTAAAGATTCGTCAGCTACTTTGGCTGATGTGTTTACGATTCTTGGCTCAAATGCTAAGTACGCATATACAAAAATCCGTGAGGGAATAGTCTCTTTAACTGGTGGCATCAAAATCCAGAAAGAGTTTCAAGTGACATTGCAGAGTGTAGTCACTGACGCAGCTAAATTCATGGATAAATTCCTTGGACTATTTGTTGGTGCAGGTCAGGTAATAAAACGTATTTTTGAGATCGTTCCGAATGATGCAAAGGCTGCATGGAATGATATACTCGGCGGAGCTGAGGTAATTGTGGACTACATCATGTCGATGTTCAAAACCATAGGTGACGTGATCCGGATCTTCGGGCTGAATGTCAAGACTGCAATGATCTCAATGTCTGGAGCAGTAAGACAAGCCCTGGCCGGTAATGCTGATCTGGCGAAACAATATGCCGATCAGATGGCATTGTCATTTAAGAACGCAGCCACAGATGGGTTCAGTAATTTCTCCGATCTTTTGAATAAGAATTTGGTGGACGCTACCCGTGAGGATTCATTAACTGGAGCAAAATTCCAAGTAGAAAAAGCTGGTGAAAGCCTCGGCGAAGCATTCATACGTGGATTTGATATGTCGACTATCATTGAATCTGGTGTCACCGATTTATTCGATAGAGCCAAAGCTCTCAGTGACGCAACCGCTGCTGGTGGGCCCTCGGCTCAAGGGCCAATTATGTTTTCGCCAACGCCGATGCAAAGTCAGTTACTGAAAGATATGATTGGTGACGTCAGTGCAGTAAATGCTAAGATGGTGGCACTCAAAGAGTTGTGGACAGCCATCAGCACACAGCAGCCTGGGACTGAGGGTATGCAAGCCACGTTAGAACAAGTTAATCGAAAAATGTCTGAGTTAAGATTAAAAGGAATGCAGGTCAACACTGATGTTATTACAGGCTTCAAACGAGGCTTTATAGAACTCGGTCTTGAGATAAGTAATTTTGCAGAGCTGGCTCAGAAGACAATCACTAATGCGTTCTCCTCTATGGAAGACGCCTTGGTTAGTTTTGTTACTACAGGTAAAGTTGATTTCAAAGGTATGGTTGATTCAATGCTCGCAGATCTAACACGCTTGCTGTCAAGACAAGCTCTCATGGGTCTGCTCAATATGATGGCCCCTGGTGGTGGTGGACTCCTCGGAATGCTTGCCGGTGGTAGTGGTGGTAGTGGTGTTCAAGTCCCTGGGAGAGCACTCGGTGGCCCAGTGTCTCCAGGACAAGATTATGTTGTTGGCGAACGCAGACCTGAGATCTTCCGACCGGCCCAACCTGGGCATATAACACCGGCCCCAGTGGCAGCTCAAGCACCGGCCCAGGATGGCGGCGTTCTAATTATTAATGTATCAAGTGAAGAGGAAGCACTTCGTGTGATGGCAAGCCATGAAGGCAAGCGAATAATCAGAAACGAAATTAGAACCACGAAAAGTGGGAGATAATTATGGCATGGTTTAAGGGAACAGCAGTAGACTATCAGGATTTTTTGAATGAGCTTAAAACCTTAGCTCAGGATGATCATATTTCTGCAATGACAGTTTATGATGGCGGCACCGGCTATGCTGTCAGTGACACTATCACACTTGCAGGCGGAACAAAAAATCACGAGCCTGAGCTTGAAGTCCGAGGCGTCAGCTCCGGTGATTATGTCACTGTCGCAGCAGTTAGTGCTGGCGGCACCGGTTATGTTATTGGTGACTCACTTGTGTTGGCAACCGGCACATATCTCGTGGCTCCTGTGCTTGAGGTTTTAACTGTCTCGGGCACAACTGTATTAACAGTGTTAATCAAGAACCCAGGTATTTGTTCAGCTCAGCCGTCAAACCCAGTGGCTACGACGTCGGATGGTAGTGGCACGGGCTGCACGCTCAATATGACATTCGCTGCGGGTACTGGTATCATTACCGATGCAGTTATTAGTGACGCCGGTGTTTACACAGTTCAAGCATCTAATCCGGTAAGCCAAAATACATCAAGCGGTTCTGGCACCGGTGCAAAGGTTACACTGACATACACTGACACTGCCTGGGCAGTAAAGATCGATTATGCTGCATACGAGGCGACTGCTGTAGTAATTAGTGTAGCAGGCACTGGCTACACGGTTAATGACAAAGTGACAGTTGTTGGCGGAACATTCACAGATGCAACTGTCGTAAATATTGACACTGTCTCTGGTGGTGTGCCAACTGCGGTTTCAGTTTATTCTGCCGGTGAGTATAGCACCACGCCGAGCAATCCGGCGTCTTCCTCTGGTGGAACCGGCTCTGGACTTACATTAACTATGACCTGGGCACTTTGTGCAGATGAACGAAAATATCTTATGCTCCACAACACAGTTAGTGATCAATATATTGGTTTTAAGTGTATTAAAGAAACTTCTCCAGAAACAGCTTATGTAATTCAAGTAGTAGGGTTCACTGGATTTAATTCAATATCAACACCTTGGGAAACTCAGCCTGGAGCCTCTGTAGCTTCTGCCAATAATGAAGGATCATACGTGCCGCTGTCTGGTGGTGGAACACCTGCAACAGTTTATTACTGGATCTCAATCCATGATGAGCGAATGGTTGCAGCATTCAAAGTGGCTTCGGTTTATCCGAACATGTATGTCGGAGCAATCGACCCATATCTAACTGCTGCTGAATACGCGTACCCACAACTGATTATGGGCTGCATTGCCAGAAAAGCACCATACACTTATGGTGGGCCGGATTTTGCCGGTATGAATAATCCTGGAGTGTATTCGGCTGCAAGCTCAACTTACCCTGGGCCTGGCTGGTTAAGAAGTCCGGACGGATCATTTAAGCAAGTAATTAATTGGACTATCGCCTATGGTGCTCCAGACTACTATAATGGTGCTCTTGGTGTCACTCCATGTGGTCATTGTGCAAACACAGCTCCGGCCTCACCCAACAACTGGTATTCAACAACAATTGATTGGCGTGACATGTTCACAGAAGCTATAGCTATCGCCGCTGGTCAAAAAGAATTAAAGCGTGTTAATAGTGAATTTGTGATCATACCCTGCACTGTTGCATCAGATGCAGATAGAAAGCAATACGGCAACATGCGTGGTGTATTTTGTATTAGTCCGAATGGCGTAATAAACGCAGAAGATAGAATTTGGATTAACGGTGAAGCTTATAGAGCATTTCAGAATTGCTCAAAGTCGAACAGAAATTACTTCTTTGTTCTCAAGGAATATTAATATGGCATATCAAACAGGATCAGCAAGTGACCAAACAGATCTAATGAGCAAACTTTCTACGTTTGCTCAGGCGAATGGATACACGGAAGATTACTATAATGGAACGAATCGACATCTGTCACTGAGTCGATCAGCAGACAATGTCTATGTTTCATTCGCATGGGACTCAGTAAGTCACATCCAAATGTATCAAGCACTGGGATACTCCGTAGCAAACGACGAAGAGCCGTGGAATCAAGCAAACGATAGCGGTAATGGCACATCTTCCCCAGACACTCTCGGAGATCGCGAGCGACAAATATCTGCTATTGGAAACGGATCTTTTCCAACTTATCACTTCTTCGCCTACACAAGTCCGACATACGGGATTCATGTCGTCTTAGAATTCTCTGCTGGCCTATTCAGACACTTTGGCTTCGGTAAGATTGATAAGACAGGCACCTGGACAGGCGGAGCGTGGTGTGCTGGACACCTATGGAACCCAGGCAATACTTTTGCTATGTACGATGTTCCCAACAGTAATGCTCATTCTGTTTTATTAGATGGTGGTTTAACTCCTGGAACATCTTATTACGGAACATATAACACTAATAGCGGTGCAACAATCCACTGTGAAGGTCTTCCAGGACAAATTGCTGCTGGTAAATGGGGTCACAGTGTTTATCCAACTACAACTGATATTAATGTTGGTGATGATCGAGACGGTAATGAACGAGTTAGAATAGCCGGTGGGTTCAGAGCTGGTGTTGCTCTTGCTCAATTCGGCGGATACTTACCCGATCTCGCTAATGGCTATATTCCAATTATTCCGATTGAAATATTCTACTATGATGGTCAGTACGGAGATGATGGAATATACTATCTCGGTAGATTACCAAACGTGGGACATATTCATTTAGAAGGAATCGATGCGTCCGAAGAAATTACTATTGGATCTGATACGTGGATTGCCTTTCCAATGGTACGTAAATCCAATATTGGTGGTAATAATCAAGAAAGCTGGAACGCAGGTATTATTTACAAGAAAGTGACATAATTATGAGCTTTTCAAACTATCTCGAAAATTATTTGCTGGCTTACACATTCTCAAGTAAAACAGTTTATTGTGCGTATGGTTCAGCCCACAGTGAGTCGTCCTTCACCGAGCTGTCTGGGGGTAGCTATGCCCGCGTAGCTTTTGGTGCATATACAGTGACATCTGTAGCCGGTGACGATCAATATGTCTCGAATAATGTTGCAATTACTTGGCCGCGGGCAACTGGCAGCCAGGGAACATGTTCGCACATCGGACTATATGACGCACTAACTGGCGGCAACTTCCTGGGCAGCGTATCACTTGCATCGCTGGGCCTGGACGACATCAGTGTTATCACAGGAACGCAGATTATCATTAATGCAACTGAATTCAAAGTCAAACTTGACTGAGGAGAAATTATGAGTATTCCTGCAAACATGGATTGGGAGATCCGGACAGATGGCTCTCCTACGAACGGCGGTGGGTTCACAGACAGAAACCCAGGGACATCTGTTGATTATAGTCAGCAGGCCGCAGCTCAATTGGCCTTGACTGATATTGCATCCGACGGAGCTGGCACTGGCATTACCTCAGCAACTGGTGGGTTCACTGCTGCGATGGAAGGTAATGTCATATTCATTACTGGTGGCACGGGCTTTACTCAGGGTTGGTATCAAATCACTGGATACACAGACACAAACACCATTACGATTGACCGGACATGTGTCGCCAATAAAACAGGTGGAACAGGTAATGTTGGTGGAGCTTGGAAATTTGCGGACACCTATGCTTACGGCTTCTTCGCATCTCCAAATAAAGGCAGCTACAACACAGTGTGGGTTAAGGCTGGCACATACGTTAGTTGCTGGGATGCCACCTACATTCGACTTGACGCAGACTATAATCGGATGGTGGGCTACAATACGTCCAGGGGTGATTGCCCAGAAGGAACCAATCGACCCTTCTTTGATCTTGGAACCGACGCCACTTATTTTTACATCACAGCAGCTCATCAGTGGATGTCAAATATCAGAATGGATTCGCAAAACACTGCTTCTACGGCCTGCATATATAGTACATCTACAAGCATAAACTTTATACTCCGAAACTGCAAAATTGTTAGGGCGGGACACACCAGTGCTTTCGGTATTCGTTCAGCCGCAGCATTTTGTAAAATTATCCAGTGTGAAGTAACCGCTCCACTCGCCACAGCTATCCGTGTCGAGGACTTCAATTGTTTGGTTGCCTTTTCTTATATCCATGACAGCAATTATGGTATTGTTGATTCTGGAACGAGTTCGTATGCCTGCACAGTTGAAAATTGTGTAATTGACACTATCACCATCAACGGTCTTTCGTTTTATTATGGGGCTACGGCGAAAGAGAACACAATCTATAATTGCGGTACTGGAATCATCACCAGCTCCTTATATAACACTTTCTTTAACAACATTGTACACACGTGTACCACTGGGATCAATAGTCCTGAATACACATACGATGATAATAATTGTTTCTATAACAACACGACAGAACGAACAGGCGGTGTTGTTGCGGGCCCGAACAACATCACATCCGATCCGAAATTAGCAGCTCCAGCAATCGGCGATTTCACACTTGATGCAGGAAGTCCGTGCTTTAACATAGGAATTAAATTAGGTGCTGCGGTAGGATTATAATGGCTGATTATAAACAAAACATAGGTGCATATCAAGATGACGTCGCCAATAACGATCTTTGGCGACAGAATATCGGAGCTGATCAAACTGATCCACCACAATTTGGCGACGTAGACAAAGTCATTCAGGGCACAGGCTCAATTAATATTGCTGCGATGAATATTAACGTTGACCTTATCGGCATAGATCTTGAAGCGGATGGTGCAATCGAAGTCGCTACTCCGACCGTCACTAATGCTTTTAATCTCGGCAATGTACTGGGTGACATCATAACACTAATTCGTCCAGGACAAAATACAAACTGCGATCAAGGCTCTGCGGTCGTTACTCCCTGGTCAGCTCCAATACCAACTGAGATGCCTGATCTTGTGGGCACTGGGGCCACACAGCTCCTCGGCCAAAGTCCAATGGATAACAACGACTTCACAGGCTCTGGACAAGTAAGGGGCCATGAGTATTTCTGGTATGAGATAGCCCACTTACTGCCTCGCGTCATTCAAGAGTTAGGTAATCTTGTGTCAGAACAAGTTATTAATTGCGATCTCTATAATGCAGATCGAAATAATGAGATCACAGTGACATCGATTACCAACAATCTCGGTACTGGTATAGATGTGGCTGGTGTACCAGCGGCTCCGTTCGATATTGAATCGCAGGATAGTCTCATATTTACTCTAACAATTAAAACCGTGGGCGACTTAACTATCGACGCGTCATATACACTGCATTTATCGACCGGTGAAGATTATACAATCTATCTCACTGGGTCTCGTATTGTGCTGCTCCCAATTCGTCCCGAAGCTCCGCTACGCGAGCATTTACTGTTTGACACAAAGATCATAGAAGCTGTTGATGGTTCTGAACAACGAATTGCTAATAGACAGTATCCCCGCAGTATGTTTGAAGCAACATATAAAAACGGTCAGCAACTGATTGAGATGATTTTGTTTGATCGTCAAGCGAAAATTGTTGCTGTGCCAGCGTGGCATGAGCCAGCTTTCTTAGATGGAGCACATGCCCCTGGGCTTTACACAGTTAATGTAAATACAACCAACTACGCAAACTTCTATGTTGGTGGGTACGCTGTTGTAATAGAGGATGAGAATACCTATGATGCGTTGAAGATTCAGTCAATGACAGCAACGACAATAACTTTTGAGTCTGAGTTAAGTTTCAACTACACTACAAGAGCACAGGTAATGCCGCTAATGACTGCGTATATTGAAGCTGCCTCTGCGGCCATCAAGTATCCCTACAACCAAGAGTATTTCAATCTGAGAATTCATGTTGATCCGGAAGTGAACGACATCGCATCCGCTGCGGCCTTCAACACATATAATAGTGAGCCGTTCATGGATGGGCCGAACATGATTGAAGGTGGACAACTTGCCGAAGCTATCCGCACTAAGATATTCGTAGTCGACAATCTCACTGGGCTACGGACACAGCACTCCATCTGGGCTCATAGCAAGCGGCACAGCAAGAAAGGTTGGAAGACCAATAGCAGACAAGAGCTGTGGGAATTACGACAGCTCCTACACTATCTCAAGGGCCGACAGGTTGGCTTCTATATTCCGACTTTCTGGAAAGATGTTTCACCGACCCAGGATTTAGCTATCGGCACCACGACTATGACAATAACGAACATTGGCTACAATGTCAATGCCCAAGAGAGATGGCCCAAACAGGTGATCCGTGTTCATCTGAAAGCAGGCACTATATTGACCAGGACTATCCAGAATAGCTCGATTGTGAGTACGACGGAAGAGCAGCTAACCGTGGACACTCCGTGGCCCGCGACTTATAGCCCTGACGACATCGAAAGAGTAGAATTTTTAGAAAAAGTCAGAATAGATGTTGACGACATCACCATTGTTCATTATAATGGGTTAGGACAGGCCGAATGTGTCGTGCCTATTAAAGAGATGGAGAATGCGTAATGACCTTTGCAGCATACGAAGAATCACAGGCCGCTGGAAGTAGGATAGAGCTATATACGCTAACTATTGGTAGTACAATCTATCGAATGCACGATTCAGTAGAAGTGTCGCTTAATATCGGTGGCGACGATTTCTATCGAGTGCAGGTAAGCCGTGGCCCGATTGCAACAGGCCAAGAGTCTTTAGAAATCGGACTACCAGGAAACCACGAATTCTCACTACAGTTTGCCACGATTGCTCCAGGACAAACGGCGACACTGACAATTCAAGCGTATCACCGAAACGATCCGGCTACAGAAGTAAAGGTTGTTTATAAAGGCGTTGTTCGATCTGTTGCGTTTACGCAGAATGCAGCGAAATCAGCGATCTCACTTGTGCCCGTAAACGAAGCACTGGATAAATTAATTCCAGAGCGAACATTTCAAGCCGCATGTAATAACGTTTTATTTGATTCAGACTGTAAGGTCTCGGCTGGATCATACTCACATACAAATATTGTTTCAGCGATCTTAGGCAATGTGGTAACAGTAACTGGACTGCTATCTGCAAAAGGTGATGGTTGGTCAACCGGTGGGTATGTTAGTTATGGCACTCTCGATTATCGCCTTATTCTTGAACAAGACGGTGACGACTTAGTATTAGTGCTGCCGTTCCACGCGAATGTCACCGGCCAGACTGTCACTGTGTACGCAGGTTGTGATCATTCGATTGCTGTATGTGCTTCTAAGTTTAGTAATGATATTAACTTTGGTGGCTGCCCGTATGTGCCGACAAAGAATATTTTCTTGACAGGGATAAAATGATGAGAACCCAGGTAATAGCAATTATCTTATATTCTATTCTTAACCTAAGTATGATGATGGAAGTACCTGACGAGGTCAATGTCCAGAAAGCTGATTTCGGGCTCACACTACTTTTATGGGTTGCGTTATTTGCTCTCAGTCAACTACTAACTCCTGATCCAGAAGTTGAGAATGCTCGGCCAAAAACATTAGATGACTTTAACTTCCCTACAGCTACTGAGGGCCGAGCGATTCCGCTAAACTGGGGTACTGATAAGCTCAAGGGGCCGAACGTAATTTGGTATGGCGATCTACGAACCGTACCGATTGTCGAAAAGATCAAGGTCAGCCTGTTCAAGAAGAAGAAAGTTACTACCGGATTTCAATACTACCTGGGCTTTCAGATGGGTATATGTCACGGCCCTGCTGTATTGAAAGCGATCTATATCGGTGATGAAAAGGTTTGGTCTGGTACGCAGAGCACTGACGGAGAAATTGCAATCAGCACTAAAGATCTAAGAGGAACATTCTCTTTCTATACAGGCAGTACGACACAAAGTGTAAACAGTTATTTGGCTACACATCAAAACCCATGTCCGGCCTACCGTGGGTTGTGTCACGGTGTATGGCAAGGTGGGTATGTCGGTAACTCAACTACGATTAAACCGTGGTCTTTTGAGATCCAGCGGATACCGAACGCCCTGGCACCTTCTTACTCAGCAGTCAACACTGATGACTGCAATCCGATGGAATTACTATACGAGATCTTCACCAACGTAAGTTGGGGCTACGGCTACGCTTCATCGGAGATCGACACAACTGACTGGAGCACACAGGCTGTAACACTTTATAATGAAGGCAATGGCACATCGTTTATCGTGGCAAATCAAAAGAACGCCACTGACATAATCAAGGAAGTTGAGAAACAGATTGATGGTCATCTACGAATTGACCCAACTACTGGTAAGTGGAAGTGTGTATTGATCCGCGACGGATACTCCACTTCTGGGCTAAAGACCGCCGACGTAGATAGTGTCACTGAGCTGCTTGAATTTAGTAGAGGCTCGTGGGAGAACACAATCAATATCGTTAGGATTATGTATAAGCGTAGAGCCAATGACTACACCGATGGTTATGCCCAGGCTCACGACGCCGCGAATATGAAGATCCAGGGACGAAGAGTGCCTGCTATGTATAACTATATTGGTTTACGAGATGACACCTTGGCGAATAAGATTGCATGGCGAGAAGTACGAGCCCATAGTTATCCGTTTGCTAAACTTCGCATGAAAATCAACCGAACATTTTGGGATGCGTTTGTCGGTGAAGTCTTTTTATTCACGTGGACATTCGAGAATTTTAGTGTTGCAGATTTAGCATTCAGAATTACGAAGGTCGATTTTGGCACTACAGAAAACCCAGAGATACTAATCGATGCAGTGCAGGATGTCTTTTCATGGCGAGCAGCATCATTCGCCGATGTCGATCCGTCTTCCTGGACACTGCCTTCTACTAATCTCATTCCATTTGCAGCAACTGAGCAGATCGCTTTTGAATTACCCTACGCGATTCAACGACGAAATGATACGACCGACGAAGGTCAGATATGGGCGACCGGCGTAGCTCCAGGCCGAAGCGAGTCTGGTTTTGAAATCATGCAGCGAAATGCCGCTGGCACTCCGAGTGGTAGCTACTACTCAGCAGGTGACGAGTCAGGCTTCACGTGGGACGGTGTACTTGATGGAGCAATTAACCAAGACGCTACAACTATCGACGTGACATGCGATGTGAATATTAATGAATTCCTGGCCTCTATTGAAGCGACAGAGGTCGGCGAATACTTGTATAATCTCTTTATGATCGAAGACGAGCTGATTGCTTGCACCGATGTTGCAGAGATCACTGGCGGATTACGATTCACTGGCTGCCTTCGTGGATTCTGTGATACTGCCCAGGCAACTCATGTCGACGCTCTTAAAGTGTGGTTTTTATCTACGGGCGGTGGAATAGCCGACACAGCATTCACCAATGATTATAATGTTGATTTGAAGCTGTTACCCTACGATCAACACGGCAATAAAGTATCTATAAGTGATGCAGCTCTAACAGTGATCGCTGTTGATTTGGATTTTCGTCCACGCCGACCATACCCACCGACCTTCTTGAAGTGGAATGCGTCAGGCTATCCGACTACAGTTACAATAACAAGTGATGTCGTAGTGACATTCAATCGTCGGGACTTCCGGATCTTGAATGAGAATTCGCAACACGCTACTGATGCGGAAACAATCGATCCAACTTTCCCAGCGAACAATAGTACGATGTATAGGTTGAAGTTGTGGGACGACACTTCGTTAGTTTATACCGGTGCCTGGAATGCTGGAGCTGCAACGCTCACTATGACGTTCGAGAAGATCCTTCGCTACTTAGATGGACTGCCGTCAACACTAAAGATGTCACTCGATACAAAACATACATATAGCTCAGTAGATTATGAATCGACTCAGGAGATCGAACATTCGGCGTCTGTTAATTCATCAACTTTCGATGACGATCACTGGTTTGGTGTGTGTAGTCCGTCAACTACTTGCCCGAATGCCTGGACAAATGTTCCGGATACTGGAAGTTATGGCTTTACAATTGGCACCAACCTTTCCGGCGATGTTGAAGGCCGAATCAATGGTGGATCGTGGGTTCAGGTCATAGCGTCCGGTAATACCGTCGGTAGTTTAACAGGAGTAACGGCGGCGGATACTATAGAGGTTAGGCACCTGGATAGCAGCTCATCCGATGAAATACTTCTAACCGTTAATAGTCCTACAAGCAGTGTGGATGGATTTGGAATTTTAATATTCGCGTAGTATTAGACTTGACAAATGATATATAAAGATGTATAATCTATAGTGAATATTATGGTTTATTGAAGGTGATGGAGCAATGAATGAATGATCACACAGAGAAGATGATTGAGAAAACGGTGGAATATACACTAACGACACTTGGATTTGATTTATCAAATCCAATCGCAGCACAGGAAGATATGCACTTTCTGCGAAGACTCCGGAACCTTACACAAAAGGCCGGAACAAAAGTCATCATGGTGTTAATTAGCATTGCAACAATATCATTAGCTGGTAGTGGAATAGTTGCACTTGGAAAGGCGTTAAAACAAATACTAACAAGTTGAGTAACCTGGAGTGAGTGAGTGAGAATGCCGAAGGTATCAAAAGCACAAGTCGACAAGACAGCGTCTGTGTTCTGTGATCGTATGATCGCAGGATTGGGACTGCAAAAAGCATTAACATGTAATCTGCGAATTGGTAGATTACTAAGAGCTGAAAAGGCGAGGAGAAAAAAACTTGACGAAGCAGACCAAAAGAAAGCGAAAAAGCGTCGGAAGAAAAAAGCCATCAAATCCAAAGCAAGCAATGGGAATCAAAAAGGTTCCGATGAGTTGTCTCAGCTCACAAGCGATAGCACTTGTGGCTCAGGCAGTGGTCGCCGAGAATCTTGAGGAGTACGCGAAGCATAAAAAGGTTGTTGTGTCTACTCACTTCAACGCGGCAGTGTCGTACTTTATGAATTTCTGGGAAGGTGTCGGCGATGACATGTCACCACCCATGCTTGCAAGAGCTATGGCACGTCTCGTGGTATTACGATCCGCACAGATCGAAGGTCGGCTAAGAGATGATCGTGTATCCACAGATGGGTTACATGTAAGAGAGCTGAATGAAAAAGCTGTCGAGATCATAGAGAAGTATCCGAAGTGCGTCGATCCATTCATCCAACTACCGAACGACACCACTGGCTTTAAGATTCCTGTGGATATAATGAATGCAATACCTTTTAATGTTTTGCCTTGGCGGGTAATTATGGAGATAGCCCTGGGTATGATGGAAGGTGGAAGAAAGTATGGCCGCCATAACTATCGCAAGGTGGGTGTACGTGCTACAGTCTATTACGATGCAGGTATGCGTCACTGTGCCGACTTCATCGAAGGCACTGCAACAGATCGTGACAGCGGCCTATCACATTTAACAAAGGCACTATCCAGTACGCAAGTAATGCTTGACAGCATGATTATGGGTAACTGGGTAGATGACCGACCAATTAGAGTTTAAGGTAGGAGAAAGTATGAGAGATCACATGGTGTATCTTGATTGCGATCAGGTGATGACTGATTTCATCGCTGGATCTGCCGAGGCAATCGGCTACTACTACCAAGGCACTGATTCGTTCCCTGACGGATGGACGTATGACTTCTTTCCATTTATGAATTCTACCAGGGAAATAGTAAACGAATATTGTGACATCGACTTCTGGGCAACTCTACCGTGGATTGAAGACGGTAAAGAAATTCTCGAAGTAGTGTTGTCTCGGTTTCGCCCAAATGAGATCACTGTCTTGACGACGCCGATGCGGAACAACGGATCGTACACCGGTAAGATGATTTGGTTCGAGAGAAATGTCCCTGAGCTTTATGAGCGGGTCATTCCTACACTCGTGCCAAAGGAAGAATTTGCGTTTGATTTCAATCGGTTGCTAATTGATGATTGTCAGAGAAACGTAGAGAGATTTATCAAGGCTGGCGGGGCCGCAATATTAGTGCCGCGTCCGTGGAATCAGAACAAGCAACTTTTCTTCGACGGCAAAGCTGTGACGTACATCGCTAAGATGTTAGCCCAGTGGATTAGCATCACAGAACATCCGACAATGAATAGAAAGGAACAACATGCCTAAAATAACAACGGAGCAAGTGGTTGGTGCGTATCAACATCATGGCGGCAACATTCAAGCTGCGGCCCAAAGCTTAGGTGTTGGTAGGGCCAGTGTTTACTATCACCTAAAGAAAGCAGGGATTGATCGTACCAAAAAGATCGTTGATGGAAGTGTCCGAGGGATTGAGGAAGTAAAGTGTCCTTTGCCTAAAAGCGGTGAGATCAAGCGATATATTTTGACATCGGCTCAGAACAACACTCATGTTCATACGCCTGTGTGGAACAGTTTATTGGCTTTGGCAAATCACTATAATGCTCAGATGATGGTGGGAACATTCACCTATAATCAAAACGCTTTTGGTAAGCTATCTGTCAAGCGTGGCAAAGACAAAGGGCGGGAGAAAAAGCTTTGGTACGATCAAAAGGTTGTACCTTATATTGTAGATAAGCGTCACCGTATCGCCAACCATCTATGTTGGTGCGGTGAGATGAACATTCTCCCTACAGCGGTTCGTCCTTTAACTGGTTTCGATTCTTATACGGGCCGATCCAGTGCTATCTTCCCACAAGTGAAGTTTGCTATGGAGTCTATTGCAACTGGACGGAAAGAGAACACCAAGTTTAATTACACAACTGGAACAGTCACTCAGCGTAACTATATTCAGAAGCGTGAAGGGCTTAAAGCTGAATTCCATCACTGCTACGGTGCCGTAATTGTTGAAGTGGATAGCGACGGCAACTGGTGGTTACGTCAGTTGAACGCTACAGACAAAGGCACAATCTACGATCTTGATGTGGTGGTTGAAAATGGCGTCGTGTATGAGAACGATCATATTGAGGCTATTACGTGGGGCGATACTCACGCCTTAATGCTTCTGGATGAAAGCGTCAATAAATGTTCTCAGCGTATGCTGGATGAGCTTCGCCCCAAGTTTCAATTCATCCATGATCTCATGGCTGGGTCAGTGACAAACCATTGGTCTAAGAAGTCACTACATCAACGGTTCCGCAACTTCGCCCGTTCTGGTGCATGGAATGATCTCAGAAAGGAATTCTCGGAGTGTAACAATCATCTTCGTGACATGTATCGTGACTTCTGTCAGACCTATATCGTGGATGCCAACCATGACCGTCCTTGGATTGAACGGTGGCTGGATAGTCGGGATGGTCTGGAAGACCCCAAGAATGCTGTGATTTGGTTAAAACTCAATGCCGCCGTGTATGAAGCTATGGAAGCTGATCCCTTTAGCCGAGAGTTTCATGTCCTGGAACATGCCTGCCGACTGTTAGGTCTGGAAGAGCATGTAGCAAACTTCCTGCGTGAAGATGAAAGTATGTTGATTTCACCCGCCAAGATCGAGTGTGGTATGCACGGCTCCCTTGGGCCTGACGGATCACGAGGCAATCCATCCAATCTAAGTAGGATGGGACGCAAAGCCAACATTGGTCACTTACATAAGGCCGGAATCCAGAATGGTCTTTATATCGCAGGTGTATCTTGTGACATCAAGTCTGACGTCTGGTACACCAGAGGGCCATCAAGTTGGTCGCACTCACATATCGTGACATACCCTAACGGCAAGCGTACTATCATTACCGTCTGGAAAGGAAAGTACAGAGCATGAGTGGAGCAACTGCAAACGGAAAAGGTGATGGCACTCGGCCCAGTGGATTACCCTGGGAAGTACGAGATCTGAAATATGACCGTGCGTTGGGTGTCATCACCCAAAGACAATACAGTGCTCGGATTAAAGCAGCCTGGGACAGTGCAAGAAAGCGAGGATGGCGTGACAGCAAAGGATAAACACTATAAACACGGGCCTCTTGGATGTCATGTTGATGATCTCAATCCAGCCTACGCAGAACACTACTGCTCTAAGTGTGGGGCTACTGGAACGATGTCAGAGTTAGGTAAGATAAGATGTAAGCCGATAGTGAATATGGTAAAGCAACTCTGCAAACCTAAAAGAAACCATACGAATGAAATCAACAGTGGGTTTGAGCTAACTGGTGGGTTCTTTATTATCCTACACATTGTTCAGATACTGCACGACAAGTCTGTAGCGGGCCTCAGTGTCTTTGCTATAACGTTCTACGTTATATGGGGCTACTGGAATATATATTACTACAGCTCGATCAAGCAAAAGTGGAGTTTACGAGCAACCTATTTCATAACGTTTATGAATACGATTTGGTTGGCGTTGTTAATTTATTACACAGTGAAAGGTATATAGTATGAAGACTTGGAAAGTTGGAAACACAATTCCATTCCGCGTGAGGATCAGCGGTAGCCCCGCGACGGATAACCCGACCGCAACAGTGCGAGACGCAACAGACACTGTGGTTGGAACACCTTTAACCCTTGGTGCCGGTATTACGCAAGTCGGAGCAACGAAGATTGTAAAAGGATCTTTCCTTGCTGACGCTGCGGGTATCTGGTCAGTGCAGGTAGTTGACGATCTTGGTATGGATATTGTCAAGCAGTTTATTGTAGGCAATTTCTCGATTGAAGCTGTAGGTGGAATCGTCGCCACGGTCGAAGCAAAGGTCGACGCTCAGAATCTTGTTTTGTCTGCAATCCTTGGAAATACATCTACTGGCGGTGGACACTTCGGATGAGATTTGTACGCGGATCATATAAGCCAGGAAAAGATAAGTTGGTATATGGGGCCGTGAACCCAGGTACTACCGCTGTAGTTGTCCGTGTTTACGGCCCTCACCATAATGCCAAGGGCAAGGATGTCACTGAGTACGCACTATATAGCTTAGAGCCTGGAGTATTTGCTCTTGATTTTAATTTCAGCGAAATCGGTAATTATATCTTCGTAATAGAAGAAGATGAAGACGTGAAAACAATATTAAACGCAAAGGTGTACGCATGAGAACATTACTTTTAGCAATTGCAATTATAATGATCGCTGGATGTCAGATGCCTCAGCGAGAACAGGGGACGCCGTCCAAGATGCCTGACGGTAAGTGGGTTAGCTTTAGTTGGTTTAGTAGCGACGGCGGTGGGATGAGAAATCATCTGGGCCGATTCGCTGTTGGAGCTATGACCCGCAGCCAAGAATTGAATAGCAAACAATTCATGCACGAACGATATTTGAACAAGATCCGTATACCAGCATTGACTGGAAAAGAATGGCAAGATAACTTCAAAGCCCAACGATATTGGATTGGCAAATATGGAGCACTGCCCAAATGAAAACAAAACCGTTCGATCATCAAGCAAAAGAGCTGAAAGAACATGGTCACGATTTAGTGAGAGCGATCCACTGGGAGCAGGGCTGTTTTGACGCCGATACCGAATACCTAAGTCCGAGGGGATGGCGAAAAATATCTAAATATCTTGGTGGTAAAGTAGCTCAGTGGAATCAGCAAACCGGCAAAGCAGAATTTGTTACGCCCTTAGAGTATGTAGTTAAGGACTGTGACTCGATGATCCGGATCAAGACGAAATATGGTGTCGATCAAAAAGTGAGCTTCAATCATCGCATACCATACTTAACGAAGCACGGAAAGAAACCAAAAGAAGCGTCGGCAATATCAATATATAAAAACTTACAAAAATCAAAGTCTGCGTTTCGCAATCTGCCCTCGATATTCACCTTAACACCAACCGGCCCAGGGCTCTCACTCACAGATCGCGAATTGCGACTACAGATCGCCGTAATGGCGGACGGTCACTTTCCAAAAGATTCTCAGGGAACAAATAGATGCGTGGTTAGGTTAAAGAAACAGCGGAAAGTTATACGACTCAGGTCTATGTTGGTAGGTAGAGACTTCAACGAAGTAGTTAAAAATGGTGGATTCCATGTCTTTACATTTTACGCCCCACTGCGAATCAAGCATTATCCTGTGGGGTGGTTATCTAATATAGATCGACGCCAACGGGACATAGTGTGTCACGAGCTATTTTTCTGGGACGGAAGTGGTGGTAATAAATTCTACTCCAAGCAAGAGTCAGATGCTGATGTGGTTCAAACCATGCTGGCGTCCATGGGTAAGGTAGTGCGGAAAACATTCGAGAACGGTGTGTGGAAGGTATATGTGCGAAAGAATACAACATCGTTTACTGTTCGGGGTGATAACATGGAAGTGGAGATGACACTGGACGGTAAGATGTATTGTTTCTGTGTACCTACTAAATTCTTAGTGATGCGGCGTAATGGTTGTATCTTTCCGTCAGGCAATACAGGTAAGTCATGGTTGGGGATGGCTACGGCTGAGGAGCTGTGGAAAGCTAAACAAATCGACGCTCTTTTTATTACCGCACCACCTGGGCTTCACACCAACTGGACAAAATACGAGATCCCTGATCACCTGAGTGTTCCTCATGCGATGATTGCTTTCCAGTCGAAGAAGGCAAAGACCCAGAAACACATGCGGGCGTGTCACGAGGTTATGAATGCTGGTTCAGGACACCTACCAATTATTGCGATGTCTTACCCAGGAATCAAGACGGCTGCTGGTAAGAAGTTGGCAAAAGAGTTTCTCACAAAACATCGCTGCTTATATTTAGCTGATGAATCGAATCGGTTCAAAACACCATCTGCCAAGATCACGCGGACGATATTGGCGTCAAGCAATCACGCAGATTATAAACGCACACTTTGTGGTACGCCGATCACCAACACACCGTTTGACGTGTACACACAATTCCGATTTCTAAATAAACGGTTCTGGTCAGACTCACCTTATGGCCTTGGTAGTTTCCAGTGCTTCAAAACATTCTTTGGTATCTGGAAAAAAGGTTACAACGGAGCACAGGATCGCGAATATGATTTATGTGTTGGCTACAAGAATTTAGAGATACTCACTGAGCTGGTACGATCAATAGCATCCCGCGTATTAAAAGAAGACGTGTTGGATATTCCAGCGAAGCTCTACTCATACGCTGGCTTTGAGATGACTCCGAAGCAATGGAAGATCTACAAAGAGATCGAAGAAGAATTCTTCACATGCCTTGACGGTGAGATGATCTTTACTCCGCTTGTAATTACACGTCTTCTTAGATTGCAGCAGGTAGCAAATGGTTATCTTCCGACCGGCGACGAAAATGAATGTGTTATGATCGAGGATAAGAACCCCAGGCTTGCAGCATTGGGTGAGATCACCCAGGATCTGCCACACAAAGCAATCATCTGGGCTCGGTTCATTAAAGACATTGATCAGATTTGTGAGATGCTTGGTGACAAAGCTGTGCGATGGGATGGGTCGGTTGATGAAGACAGACGCGAGGAGAATAAGTGGGCTTTCAAGAAAGAGCCTGTGGATAAAATTCAATTCATGGTCGCGACACCTGAGAGTATGGGTGAGGGACATACACTGAATGAAGCGAAGACGACGATCTATTATTCAAACAGTTACAAAATGAAAGAACGACATCAGTCAGAAGACAGAAATCATAGAGCAGGACAGGAAGATCACGTACATTATATTGATTTAGTTGCCGATAATACCAAAGATATTGACATCATCAACGCACTTCGAGTGAAATTTGATAATGCCTCGATGGTAATTGATGGAAAAATTAGAAAATGGTTGTTGACATACAATACAGTAAATGATATACTGTAGACAGTTAAGTTAGGATTGAGTGAGAATTGAGGAGATGAGAATGAGTAAGAAAAAAGAAACCAACGCAGTACCCTACGATTATTCAGGACTGGAAGATGTCGCTGCACCAAATCAGGAAGACGTACTTGGTAGAATCTCAATACTTGCTGATGAGATGCACGATCTTGACAAAGAGATTGCATCGAATGAATTGAAAACTAAACAGCTCAAAGAACAGCATAGACAGATTGCAGAAGAGCAACTGCCGGAGCTGTTTGAAGAAGTCGGCATGTCCGAATTGAAGACTCGTTCTGGGCTTCCATTGAAGTTAAAAAACAGAGTACACACCAATATCTCCAAGGGCCGTAAGCCCACAGCTATTGCGTGGCTTGACGCAAACGGTCAAGGTGGGATGGTGAAGCGGGTTGTAAAAATCGACTTCGATAAAACCAAAGAAGATAAAGTAAAGTCATTGCTGCGATTGATTGGTCGCGGCTGGCCTAATCACCGTGTAGAATTAGATGTCCATGCTTCGACTGTGAAGTCGTTTGTCACGAAACGATTGGCAGATGGTGAAGAAATTCCACTGGACATCTTCGGCGTACATTGCGTAGATGTAGTCGAGATAAAAAGCTAAACGGTACGTACCAATTTTATTATTTTGAGGAGCATGAATATGGCTGGAAAAAAAGAAACAGATTTGGCTAAAAAGGCCGAACAGACAACCGCACTTGGTCATAATTTTGATTATGGCGAGATGGCTGGTGGTGGTTGGGAGAACACGGGAAGTGAAGACTTCACTATTCCGTTCCTGGCAATCATCCAGGCATTGAGTCCACAGCTTTCAGAGACCGAAGCTGGCTTCATTGATGGAGCGAAAGCAGGGATGTTGCTGAACACTGCATCCCAGGAAATAATTGACGGCAAGGAAGGCGTCGAGTTTGTTCCTTGTCTCACTCAGCATGTATTCGTTGAGTGGAGAAATCGTCAAACAGATGGTGGCGGGTTCATCGCTGTCCATGAGGCAAACACGGAAGTTGTCAAGGATGCCAAAAACCGTTCAACTCAGTTTGGCAAGTACACTGTTCCTGTTGACGGTGCAACCGATCACGATTTGGTCGAGACCTTCTATATCTACGGCTTGCTTGTAAAGGGTGATGAGATCGTGTCACCATGTATGATCTCTTTCTCCAGCACCAAGATCAAAGCCTATAAAGGTATTATGACGCCACTGCGTCAGGTCAAAGGCCGTCCGCCCTTGTTCGCATTCAAACTCAGAGTCACCACAGTGCCTGATAAGACTGCCAAGGGTAGCTTCTTCAACTTCAAACTTATGCCCGCAGCGGGCAGTGCCCTTGCATCCCTCATGGCCCCCGATCATCCGTTCGTACAGGCTGGAAAGGAATTCAAGGATCAGGTAGCCGAAGGTAAGGCTAAGATCGACCACAGCGGCGGCAACTCCGGCGAAGGTAACGGTGACGAACCTGACGCACCGTTTTAATTAGACCCTCACTCCTCCGGCATTGGGCGGGGCTCCGGCCCCGCCTATTTGCTACTTTAAGTGACATTGGAGATTCGATATGGATGTAAACAACGAAGGTCTCATACTTATCAAGCGATGGAAAGCTTCAACTGAGCAGTTAGCAAAGTTGAATAATCAGATCAATAGAGCTGAGTGTGAAGCGAAAAATGCAGAAGAGGCCCTGGCTTCCTTCCTTCTTCCCAGTGATGCACATGCAAATGAAATCTTCTGTGTTTGGTACGGCGATTCGTTGATAGCCGCAAAGCATAACAACGGAATCCGCTCTGTTGGTTTACGGACAAAAGGCAAGAGTTGGAGCGAGTTGGGTACACAATGAAACTATCACACCAACAACAGCAGGCAGTAGATGCCATTGGCCGATGGATGAGTACGGATCAACAAGTCTTCCGACTCTTTGGCTACGCGGGCACCGGCAAAACAACGCTTGCGAAATATGCAGCCTCTGGAGCAACTTTGTTCTGTGCATTTACCGGCAAAGCTGCATACGTATTACGCCAAAAAGGATGTGAGGCATTTACTATTCATCAATTAATCTACTGTCCAAAAGAACGAAGCAAGATGAAGCTGAAAGAATTAGAGAGTGAAATCAAAAACACTACTGACGAAGATGAGATCGAAAGACTACAGAAGCTAATTGATTTTGAACACAAAAAACTTAATTCTCCAAGCTTTGTACTAAATCCGGACAGTCCTGTGAAAACGGCTGATTGTATTGTAGTTGATGAATGCTCAATGGTGGATGAGCAGATGGCTTACGATCTTATGAGCTTTGGCACAAAGATTCTTGTCCTGGGCGATCCGGCCCAACTGCCACCAGTTATGGGTAATGGGTTCTTCATTAAAGCCGAGCCCGACTTCATGTTGACTGAGATCCACCGACAAGCCAAAGGCAATCCAATCATCGACCTTGCTACAAGAATAAGACAGCGTGAATTTCTTCAACCTGACGGCGATATGATTGTCCCGTGGGGAAGCGTAAAGCCTGATGAGGTATTGGGATATGATCAAATCCTTGTAGGTAAGAATAGAACACGCAAAGGAACGAACCGAAAGATCCGCGAGCTATTAGAGCGAGGTAGTGATATTCCGATAGAAGGTGACAGGCTTGTTTGTCTGCGGAATGATCACGAAGTGGGTTTGCTTAACGGTGGGATCTGGGAAGTCGAATCATGCTACGACACTGGCGAAGAGTTTCTTGATATGATAATCAAAGACCCAGAGACCGACTCTGGGTTTATAGCCGTCGAGGCTCACCGACATTATTTTGAAGACACAGACGACAAACCCATTCCTTGGTGGATTAGGAAAGAAGCTCAAGAGTTTGATTACGGCTACGCACTGACCGTACATAAATCTCAAGGTTCCGAGTGGGATAAAGTATTGATCTTCGATGAAAGTGGTGTCTTCGGTAGAGATGCCCATAAGTGGCTTTACACTGCAATTACAAGAGCACAAAAGGAAGTGACACTGGTGGTACGATGAAAAAGATCTGTACAGGATGTAAAAAGAAATTAGATCTTGCCGAATTTCTGCCCGATAAACGAGCAAAGGATGGAAAGCAAAGTAAATGTAGAAAGTGCATCAATAATTTTATTAAGATGCACTATCGAGATCATCCTGTTCAAGGATTATTACGTCGAGCCTACGCCAGGGCGAAACACAAGGCTTTGGCTTTCGATATAACATCTGAGGATATAACACCATTACCAGACCGCTGTCCTGTGCTTGGAATCGTCCTGGAACATGCAAATGGACAGCAAAATCCAAACGCCTATTCTCTGGACAGAATTGATTCATCAAAAGGATATATCAAAGATAATGTTGCTGTCATAAGCTATTTGGCTAATAGGCTAAAGAATGATGGAACAGCAGAACAACATGAGCGTATTGCTGCTTGGATGAGGTCAATGACACAATGAAGATGAATCCTGGAAACAAACGTGCTATTAGAAAGATGATCCGAACAGCGATCAAATTTCAAAATAACCGGACATTATTTTCATGCAGAGATTGTTGTTTTTGTAGTAACACCGGTTGTGATTTTGATGACAGAAATACGGTGGTGCGATCACAGCGAATGCCGCACCAGCTACCAGAATGTTTTATGTTTGATCCAATAGACACCGCGTTTGCTGGTTGTCTTGATTTGATGAATGGACTCGGCATAGACTTTCACTCAGCCGACCACGGTTGGGCAACTGTAGTGGGTAGGATCATGGCTCGTGCAAATCAATATGGATATTTCATGGGAGCAACACAAGCTAACTTAAATAAATATGGCCCGTAAAACGAAAAATTGCGTTGGACAACTTCCGCTTATTAAACCGGAAAACGATTGGCGTCCGCCATCACTAACTGACCTGCCGTCGTGGGGTGGGATCAAGCGAATCGGCCTTGACACTGAGGGCAGAGATCCAATGCTTAAAAAGCTTGGCCCTGGTGTTAGACGAAAAGATTCATACACAGTGGGTATAAGTTTTGCATTCGAGGATGGCCCCAGTTTCTATTTACCTTTCCGTCACAAAGGTGGTGACAACCTTTGTGAAAAGCATGTGCTTCTATACATGAAGGATCAAGCAAAGATTTACACCGGTGCAATCTGTGGGGCCAATCTCCAATATGATCTTGACTTTCTGGCTGAGGAAGGTATTGTATTTAAGCAGGCAACTTTCAAAGATATTCAAATAGCTGAGCCTCTGATTGATGAGAACCAATTCTCATACTCTCTGCAAAACCTATCAACAAAATATGGCTTCCCAGGCAAAGATGAAAAATTACTGATTGAAGCAGCAAACGCTTACGGCTTAGATCCGAAAGCAGATCTGTGGCGATTGCCTGCACGCCATGTCGGAGTTTATGCCGAGGCCGATGCAGAGTTGCCCCTACAGATTCTGCGAAAGCAAGAACGCATTCTCGAAGATCAAGACCTGTGGCCGATCTATCAGTTGGAGTGTCAAGTTTTACCGGTGTTAGTTAAGATGCGTAGGCGTGGTGTCAAGATTGATTTTGATCAGCTCGAAAGAGTTGAAGAAGTCACTATGGAGAAAGAGATGGAGTTTCTCAAGATCATCCATGACAAAACTGGCGTGAAGATTGGTCTTAATGAGATCAACAAAACGAAACTTGTCATCAAAGCGTGTGACGTAGCACAGATTCCATACGGGCGAACAGCTCCATCGAAAACATATCCTGACGGTCAGCCCTCAGTCAAGAGAGAATATCTTGAACCAAACGCCGATCATCCTGTAGTCAATGCAATACTTGAAGCTCGATCATATAATAAGATTCGTAATACGTTTGTTGAATCGATTCGCAAACACGAAACCAATGGTCGAATCCACACTACCTTTAACCAGCTTCGCAGACAAGACGACAACAGCGACGAAGTCAAAGGTGCTGGCCCTGGGCGTCTCTCATCCTGTAGTCCTAATCTCCAGCAGCAGCCGTCGCGTCACCCGATCCTGGGCAAGATGTGGCGGTCGATCTATTTACCTGATGAGGGCGGGAAGTGGTGTTCGCTTGACTACTCACAGCAAGAACCCAGACTGTTTGTTCACTTTGCTCATATCTGCGGATGCCCAGGAACGCAAGCAGCCGTCGATGGGTTTGAAGCTGGTTACGACTGGCATGATATGACAACCGAGATGGCTTTCGGTATTAGAAAGATAGATGATCCGGTGCTGTTCAAACTGATGCGGAAAAAAGCAAAAGCTGTTTTTCTGGGGCTAACCTACGGCATGGGACAGGCAAAAATGTGTCGTTCCTGTGGGTTCAGTACAGAGACAATTAATATCCGTGGAGCTGAGCGAGAAGTGGCGGGCCCCGAAGGCCGAGCCTTCTTAGAAGAGTTTACCCGCAAAGTGCCGTTCCTCAGTGATATTAAGGAAAGAGTCGAGCGTGTAGCCTGGAATCGGCGATATATTCGGACTATACTCGGCAGACATATCCACTATCCGCCTAACCGAAACGCTGAGAGAAAAGCCTTAAATAATCTGATCCAGGGATCAGCAGCGGATCAAACAAAATTAGCGATGATGCTTTTAGATAAAGAAAATTTCAGAATTCAGTTGCAAATTCACGACGAAATTGCTATAACTATATATGATGAGAACACAGCAAAGGAAATGGCTGAAATAATGACAACTTGTGTGCCCTTGGTCGTACCGTCAAAGGTTGACATAGAGATCGGGGCCAATTGGGGAGATTCGATGGAATGAGAACACTACTTTTCAAAAACAACGTACATAGTATTGAGCCTGTGGAGATTCCGAACCATGGCCAACGAGCCGTCAATCTTACTGTCCGTAAAGGTCTCAAATGGTCTGATCTTAAAGTTGGTGAGATCGTGGAGATTCAAGAGACGGACAATCCGCCGCCGAGTGGTGCTCCGGAAAGTTACGTCAAGATCTTCGATGTCAAGGTGATGACATTTTATCATCTCCTGCACTATGGCAGAATGCTTGAGCTTGAACATGATCCTGATTGCCGAACCTTCTCAGGACTGTTCCATGTTATGAAAAAAGTCTATGACGGCTTTCTTCAACATGAGCTGGTGACATTAGTATTCTACGAGCTTTTACCTACGGAGTAATATGGAACAGCAACAAAGACAATTAGTAGTCAAGGCTTTAACGAAGGTGGGCCAGGATGCAACAAGCGTGGAGAATCCTGCTTATCCTGGCACGCCTGACATTCAATTCATTGATGGATGGATCGAATGTAAGTATCTGGAAGATTGGCCGAAGCGGCCTGAGACTACTGTCCGGATCGAGCACTTCACGCAGCAGCAACGAGTGTGGCTTATGCGTAGATCGTATGCTTGTTCAAAGTTGACTGATAAGATGCACGGTCTCGGTTGGTTAGTGTTGTATGTTGCAAGCACAAAGGATTGGCTTGTGTTTGATGGAGAAACTGCGGCCCGCCAAGTAGCTAAAGACGGAGTCCATAAGGCAAAGCTTTTTGAGTTGGCCGTACTGACAACAAATAATTTACAGGATGTAATAAACTATGTCACTATCTCTTGACTTTCTAAAAGAATTTAGACCTAATGGGCCCTGGACGCTGACCGCGATTCCGGTGGATGGCGGGAAACTAAATACTGTGACATTCACCGGCGAGATGGAGCAGAAAGTAGAAGACTGGCTTACCAAGAATGGTGAAGGCCACAATATCTACTTCTCAGTCAATCCTTGCCGCGAAGCTGTCACCAAGAAAGCTTCTCGTGAAGACATCCACGCTGTCGAGTATTTGCATGTAGATGTTGATCCTCGTGCCGGTGAAGAGTTGGAATCAGAGCAAAAAAGAATTCTTACTACTATCCGCAAATTCAAACCTACGCCAACTTGTGTTATCTTCTCTGGCGGTGGGTATCAAGCTTTCTGGCGTCTTGAAGAACCGATTCCCATAGGTGGTGACGTCGCAAAAGCCGAAGATGCTAAGCGGTATAACATGCAGCTCGAAACGCTTCTGGGCGGTGACAACTGTCACGACATATCTCGTATTATGAGATTGCCTGGAACCATGAATAGGCCGAATGCAAAGAAGCGGAAAAAAGGCCGTAAAGAAGTAATGGCAACTTTGGTTCATTTAGATCTCAAGATCTCCTATCCGATTGAAGATTTCACCGCAGCTCAAAAGATTCAATCTAAAAGCTCTGGTGGCTTCTCTGGCGGGCGATCTGATCTGACTCCGAAGATAGACACCGGCAATATTCGACGAATACCCGATCTTGCAGAGCTGGGCGAGAACGTCAAGGATTGGGTTAAGATCCTCATTGCCCAGGGAAGAGATCCGGACAATCCACAGAAGTTTTCGTCACGCAGTGAGGCGTTGTTCGCAGTATGTTGTGAGCTTCATCGTGCCAACATTGAAGACGAAGTAATCTTCTCGATCATCACTGACAAAGATTTTGCGATTTCAGAATCTGTGCTCTGCCTCAAATCACGGGCCGAGACTTATGCGTTACGTCAGATCGAACGAGCAAAAGAACACGCGGTCGATCCTGCACTTCAAGAAATAAATGGACGTCACGCAGTCATCTCTTCAATAGGGGGCAAATGTCGAATTATTTCAGAAGAGTATGATCAAACATTCAAGCGGCCAAAGATCGAATTGCAGACGTTCCAGGATTTTTCAAATAGATACATGCACCGAAAAGTGAAGATCGCTGTAGATAAAAACGGTGGTGATGTGTTCATGCCTCTGGGTAAGTGGTGGCTTCAAAACCATAATCGCAGACAGTTTGATCAGATGATCTTTGTTCCAGCCCAGGAGATCGAGGGAGCATATAATTTGTGGCGTGGCTTCACCTATGAAGCTATACCTGGAAGCTGCGAAAAGTTTCTGGCCCATCTACACGATAATGTTTGTGGCGGTGTTGATAGTTATTATGAGTTTCTCATGGCATGGCTTGCAGACGCTGTACAGAATCCAGCTAAGCCCGCAGGCACTGCCGTTGTTATGCGAGGCAAACAAGGCACAGGAAAATCATTCTTTGCAAAAGCCGTGGGAAAGTTATTCGGCCAACACTTCTTACATATCAGTAATTCAAAACATCTGGTGGGTTCATTCAATGCTCACTTACGTGACTGTGTTATGTTGTTCGCTGATGAAGCATTCTTTGCCGGTGACAAAAAGAGTGAAGGTATTCTAAAAGCTCTAATCACCGAAGAGCACATTGTTATTGAGAAGAAAGGTATTGACTCCGAGGCTCAGCGAAACTACATTCATCTCATCATGGCCTCGAACAGTGACTGGGTTGTCCCTGTGGCTATGGATGATAGACGATTCTTTGTTCTTGACATGGCAGAAGATCACCGCAGAGATAATACATACTTCGGTGACATTGCGGCTGAGTTAGATGATGGTGGGTATGAAGCTTTACTACATTATTTAATGACCTTAGATACTTCAAATATCGATTTGCGAACAGTGCCAAGCACCGAAGCTTTGGCAGAACAAAAACAACTCAATTTGAACCCTGAGCAAGCGTGGTGGTATGATAAATTACATGAAGCAAGGGTATTATCACGTCACGAAGACTGGGAGACAATCGTTGCAAAAGAAGAATTGCTTGCAGATTTCAGACGTTTTGTTAAGGAATATGCCGGCAATTATATGAACAGAACATCCATACACCGGCTCACAAAGTTTCTGGGACGAGTAATGCCCCCAGGATTTCCACAAATAACAACACGGCGAGTTAGTCCTGAGCCTGGAGCACCAATTGCAACCGGCCTGGGCTTCTGTACAAACCCAAAGTGTTATAGGTTGGCGTTACTATCAGAAAGTCGTGCTAAGTGGAATGAAGTTATGGGCTGTACAACTGTGTGGCAGGATGCTCCAATTGATGAAGATAAACCACCATTTTAGTAGGGGACGGACAAGTGGCTATTGCAGGAGATTACCGAGTAAGATGTAGAGTATGTGAAAGCTTCTTGAGTGTGCCTCAGAAGGTAAAGCCAATTGATTATGGTCTCATAGATAACAAATATGGGGCCACAGTGCGAAAATGTATGAATGAGCAGTGTAATCAATTTTATGTCTGCTATATGCAAGAATTACCGGATTTCAAAACGAAGATAATTTTGAAAATGATTGACAAACCAGACTGAGTTTGGTATACTGGAGACACTATGAATATCACAATTGCAATCGTGTTCGTAAACGGCACTGCGGTAATCCGCATTGAGGGTGAGTGTCTTGTGAAATGCACCGACGAAAAAAGTGGTGCAGATATTGATCTTCATCGCAGGATCTTAGAGCAGGCGTTTATAGAGATCCTTGGAACGCAAGAAGTTGAAGTTGAATTTCCTGAGCTTGGAGAATGTATAGACCATGGTTCCAATTAAAGTGACATTCAAGTCAGGGCAATTCATCACTGCGTATTCATCTGATCCAGATTCATTCGCTCGATCAGTGACTGACATATCACCACCTGAAATTACCAACATTGAATATGAGTTTGTCGAGCAAGATCTTCCAGAATTGCAGGAAGTGACATTAACTCTTCAAAGTGGAGCATTGCTTTTATGTGAGATTCCCACAACAGAGGTTGTAAAGATTCCCTGCATTAAAGAAGTTTCAGATTTTGCAGAGACCACAACAATCGCTTATGCTCGAATGGCTACCAAAGAAAATTTACTTGATGAACGATTTAAGGCTGCAACTGTTGTTATCAACAACCTACCAGTTTTATCGGTTCGCTTACATTTACACAAAGAATATTTGAAACGTAAAGCTGCATACGTAGCAGCACTTGAAGCATTAGTTGATAGTGTTATTAGGCGTCCAGAATGAAGCAAATTCCAAATCATCCTAATTACGAAATCACAACTGACGGAAGAATTTGGTCTAAGAAAAACCACAGGTGGTTGCAACTAACACTTACTGATTGTGGCCACTACAAAGTGCGTTTAGGGAGTAAACAACTATATTATGTTCATCGCCTTGTTCTTGAAACTTTTATAGGGCCATGTCCAGAAAATATGGAAGGGTGCCACAAGAATGATATTGGCACAGACAACAAGTTGAACAATTTAAGGTGGGGCACTCGATCTACCAATAGAAAAGATGCAGTATTATACAGTATAAGTAGGGCTACCGTAGCCGCTATTGTAAATAAAAATATTTGGAAACATTTATGGAGAACAAAATTATGAGAAAGGTAATTGCTTATGTACTACTGGCCGTAGTGCTCATCGGTAGTGGATGTATTTCCGCACTGTCTGAGCATTTAACGCCGGGAAAGAATGACGCCAAAGTTATTGCTTACGTCGAGAAGGTAGGAACAGGAGAAGCCGCAGATTACAAAGGCTTTTTGTTTCCAAGCTTAGCGACGCTGAGACAACTAAAGCATGACTTTGAAGCCGCAGTTGTAATAACTAATCAGGAATTGATCCATCTTGCGGAATCAAAGAAGCTGGAAGAGAATATACTCCGTGGGATTGTGGATCACGATGTAGATGTAGGTGAATCCCGCGAAGAGCTTATATTCGATCCAGTCACTGGAGCTGTCGCGGTGGGTTTAAGTCTATTCGGAATTGCAGGCGGCGGGTATCTGGGCTTAATGAGAAAACGACCCCAGGACATAACGCCCCAGGAGATGGAAAAAGCTCTTGGTGACATCAAAGGTGAAGTCACTGACAAAGATCAAAAGATACTCCAACTGGTGGCAAGCGTAAAGAAAGTGATCGATGCCCAGTCGACTACGGCCTCGAAAGATAAGATAACGAAAATACTGAAAGACAACCAGCTTCCGGATGTCCGTGCAGTTGTGAAAACCGCCCTGGCAAAACTGTAACCACTTCGGGGCCCAGACGTCGCGTGACACTGGGCCCCGATAACTTTATTAGGAGATGTGAGATGAGACTTTTGACGAACATTCTTATAGTAATGGTGTTGGCTGTATTGTCTTTCCTGGTAGTCGTCCAGGAAGATGATGTCAAGACTTTGAAGACTCAAACCTACTATAATGGTGGCAACCTGTGGGTAGTTGATCAGCGGCTACGATCAATCGAGAGTGGGTTGAAGGTGAGTCGAGATCCTACTCATCTGCTGATGGCATCGGCCATGCTGGAAGTTAAAAAAGAAACGGTAGATTTGTTTGGAACAAAATGTAGGTGGGATAGCTACAGTGCCGGAGTTTTTGTGTCCCACAACACATTATTGACAGCAAAGCATTCAGTCGAGGATCAACTTGGTGTCACCATATCGACCATTACTGGCAAGAAATTTACTGTCAAAGAAATCGTAGAAGACGCCGACGATGATATGGTATTGATTATAATCAACGAGACATACGGCCCATACTTGGAGCTGGGTTCGCGTCCGAGTTTGGGTGAAGATCTAATTTGCATTGGCAATCCAGTAGAGAAACAGCTCGTAATGACGTGGGCTAAAGTTGCAAATCCAATTTGGAAAGATGACAACAGCTTCATTTATGATGGGTTCTGTCTTGGTGGATGCAGCGGCGGGCCTGTAATTCTAAATGGCCTGCTTGTTGGTATTTCAAAAGCAAAGCTCAGAGGCTCATCTTCTTTAGGTTTTGCCAGTCCTGTAGGTAGACTCGATCCGGAAATATTAGACCGGATTAAATAAACCTCTCTCATCTCACATCTCCTCCAGACCAGGGGCCACGGGGCCCCTGGCATTTTTTTAGTCCGATAATAGAATTTTCAAAATATCGAGATTTTGATTTGCACAAAGTGGGTTCATGTGTTATACTATAAGTAGCGAGGAACAAAGCTCTTTGAGAAGTTAAAAATTTGCGGGGCCCCGTGGCCCCTGCTTTTATTGTAGATCACAAGATCGAACAACGAGGCGTCAACTAAAATCTGTCCACGCCTACAAGGCCGAATGGCTGGAGAATAAAAGGGGCAGTCAAAACTATGGCTCTGGTGTTAGCTGTTAAACATGGACGACCGTGAGACCGGACAATCACGGAAGTCCGTAAAACACCATGCTTTTATAGTAGATCTTTTTGGAGATGAGATGAGAACATTATTTTTATTATTATGCGTTCATGCTTTAACTGATTTTCAGTTGCAGAACGGAGCAATGTGGAAGTGCAAGATGCGAAGCGGCAGTCGTCGCTGGTATCATTGGCTGACTGCCCATGCTCTGATCTGCGGCGGCGGAGTATACTTAGTGACACAGTCGCTCACTGTTGCTGTTTGTGAAGTAGTGTGTCACTGACTAATTGATTTTGGGAAGGGTGAAGATTGGATTAATTCTGAAACTGATCAAGCCTTTCATATTGTTTGTCGAATCGTATATGTTATTATTTTGTGGGGAGCTTATTATGTGTAATGAATGTCACTGTAATGATGATCGTGAAGCCGAACAGGATTTAACTGAGGCAGAAGCAAAAGGTCAATTCCATAAAGTGACAATCCGCGTCACTATGGAAGCCACTGTGGATATGCCTGGATCTGATCACGACACGGAAGACCTGCCTAACTTCCTGGACGAAGTCCAGATGAACGGCGAAATTGTTGATTGGGAAGAGGTGTAGTATGACACTGCCGATCTACCGAATCGAATTTACTTTGTATGCCGGTGACAATGAGATCGCTGGCTGCGAACAAGAAATGATGCTCCCTATAGAGTATTGGGATCATAAAGCAGCCGAAAAAAGTTTATGGCGAGTAGTGCAGAGCTTAGCTGAGACGTTAGATGTCATCGACATGGTGACAGGTTGGGCTGGTTTTATTGTATTTGATCGCTATGATTTATGGTGTCTGCACTGGAAGAGTCACTACACCTATTATACGTTTCCAGACAAATACGAGGCCCTGGCCAACTTCCTCTTCTGGGCCAAAGATCATAAAGATCAGTTTGAGGACGAACCTAACTTTGCCGATTGGCATGTGTGCGAATGCGAAACTTGCAAAGCGTTAAACCGTACAATGGTATTACATTTGAGGAGAGAAGAATGTCCAAATTGCTCTTATGTATTGTAATAGCTTTATTTATCTGGTACGAACGCGAATTGGTTGGAGTGGCGTTAGCTCCGATCATTAACATCATCGTCTGTATTCTGTTTATACTCGCGGTGTTCATTGTTCTTGTGTGTGAAATTGCTTTGATCGTCATCGCTCCGATTGCGTACTCCCTGGGTATTGATAGTGGTGAATGGCACAGCAACATCCTCAAAAAATCAATGACGATATTTGGAAGCAAGAAAAATGAAAGCTGAATTAGGTAAACGTAGTCAGTTGAATGACATCCGGCGAACGCCGGCAAAACTGTGGGTTGATCCTGCGGCACTGGATAGCAAGTGTCACGACCAGCTCAAAATCTTGATGCGGTTGCCATTTGCGGTTCAGCACATCGCAGTCTTTCCTGATGCAAGCTGCGGTTATGGTATGCCGATTGGCTGTATACTTGCAACCGACAACGTCGTAATCCCGAACGCAGTCGGCGTTGATATTGGTTGTGGTATGATCGCTGTTCGATTGCATGGATTGCCTGACGTAGATAAGGTTCGCGATGTGTTACAGAATCTTAGGGAATTAATCAAACAGGCTGTACCTGTTGGCCACAACTGGCACGACAATATGTGTGGACATGAAGACATGCCGGCTGAGATGCAGTCATGTCTAATAGTTGGTAAGCAATACGACCGAGCACGGCGACAACTCGGAACACTTGGCGGTGGCAATCACTTCATCGAGATCCAGGTTGACGAACATGGTGGCATCTGGGTGATGATTCATAGCGGTTCCAGGAATCTCGGCAAGCAGGTCTGTGACTACTATTCCAAGTGGGCTCTCGAAGATAACGCCCAACATTATTCGCAGGTGCCCAGGAGTGCTGATCTTGGGTTCTTCCGCCGCGACCATGATGGGTTTGGTCAATACATCCAGGAGATGGCATATTGTGTTGCCTTTGCCAAGCAGAACAGAGCAAAAATGATGTGGGCTACATTGAAGGCGTTCCAGACGATTTGGCCGAATACAATGGTTTCTGGCGAGCGATGGTATGATATATGTCACAACCACATGAGTATTGAAAATCACTTTGGCCGCAATGTGTGTGTACATCGCAAAGGTGCTGCTGGGCCATATCGAAAAGGAGTCTTTGGCATTATACCAGGGTCTATGGGCTCAAAGTCATACATCGTCTCACATACTGGTGAAAAGCTTTCCTATTTATCTACGTCGCATGGTGCTGGCCGAAGGATGTCACGCAAGAAAGCTAAGGAAAATCTGGATCTACAAGATCAACAGATGATGTTGGACGAGTTAGGAGTAGTTCACGGCCTAAATGGTCGAGGCAATTTGGACGAAGCTCCATCAGCATATAAAAATATTGATAAAGTTATGGCAGATCAAGCTGATCTCTGTAACATTGAAGTCGTGTTGACACCGATACTTTCTATTAAGGGGTAGTGACATGGATCTTAGAGAATTTTTTACATTACAATCTATACTAAACAAATTCGTTGGGTTTGACGAAAATAAGTTTAGAGCTGCGTTTTCTGATTGCAGTCCGCAGAAAGCTCTGGGGGAAATTGATTATGAGGAAAGTCTGCTTGAGGCTGGCCGATGGATCGACGACTTCCTTAAAGCGATGAGTAGTGAGATCGAAGAGCTACGAGATTGCACGTTCTGGAAGCACTGGTGCTCTGAGGCCCAGGATGGTGAGCGTTATAAGATTAAGAACGTGACATCAGCTCGTAATGAAGTGATTGATATGCTTCATTTCTGGATCTCATTGGCCCAGGTGGTCGGCATGACGCCGGAGATGGTTGAGGAGATGTACCGCAAGAAATTAGATAAGAACATCAGACGACAAGTTAATGGTTACTCAATCACCGAGAAGGATCTGGCTTGGAAGATATATAAGGATGAAAATCCAAAGGATCATCCGCAGAGTGTTTGTCCAGACGCGGAAAGCCTGGAAGATCTGCCGGACACCATTCAACTCTATTATCTTGCATTGGCGAAAAGCAAACTGGCTGAACAGAAATCAAAAGTCGACGGCTACTCAGTCGAAGAGAAGGATCTGGCTTGGAAACTATTTAACCGGCACGAGTATGTCAATCCAAAGATACAGTCACTGGAAGATATGTTGGAAAGTGATCGGATGTTTTGGTTGAATCAGGCAAGGGATTTATTGAAGTCTGAAAATCTGTGTGACACTTGTGTCCACAACGAAAATGATTGTAGTATGGCTGTTGGAAAAAC
>Ga0307433_1000196_pt1 | contig 55199 bp, 98 predicted proteins | sample SalMarWE160210MG_FD_202166 | JGI IMG/M metagenome (GOLD analysis project Ga0307433, IMG submission 202166) | Salt marsh sediment microbial communities from the Plum Island Ecosystem LTER, Massachusetts, United States - WE1603-210 | ecosystem: Environmental > Aquatic > Marine > Intertidal zone >...
GCGATTATCACTGGCAATGCGATGCTTGCTATGATGAATGCTTAAAGCGAGACAAGGTATATATTTATGAGCAAGAACACACCAAGCTAGTTAAAGAACTTACTGGATAGTTTACGATGTTAACAAGGATAAGTAATTGTAGTATGTTTTATCACCTTATTGGGATAAAATTAAGAAGGAGGAGTGAAAATGTCTTATATGTTATCACAACATGCTATTTCTAGGTTACGACGTATCAAGCAGATGAGCAGGAGATTTGCTTTATGTGCTACTGTCTTTGGCATAGGAGCTATCATAGTTGCAATTCTAGCCTATAAAGGTTCACTATCCCTTGATTGGTACGCATTACCTATTGTATTAGCTATCCTAGCAGTCTTACTTGCTGGAGATGCTAGTGGTTTATCAATAGCCTATAACTACTTTGAGGAATTCCCACCACTAATCAAGAACTTGGAGAATCATCCTGAGGTTAATAAGGAGGAGTGAAGAATAAAATGAAATGTATCAGATGTGGACAAGACATTGAAAACGATGCCCCTAAAGGTGTTACCATTTGTGGTAGCTGTGCCGATGATTTGAGGCAAGAAGAAGAATATCAAATCATGGTAGCTCAAGAAGAATCCATAAACGACCAAAGGAATAGAGAAGCCTATGAAGATGCTATGAAAGATGAACAGCGTGATACAGCGCAAGGTTATCGTTATGTATAGGTTGTCACCTTATTGGGATAAAGGAAAAGAATGAACAAGACTGAAAAGGAAATCAAAAAAGGTTGGCGAATCTCCATAGCTGTAGCCTTCATGCTTATTGGTGGGCTTATTCTCTATTCTAATGATCCCTTTCAATTCAATCAAACTATACTAGGCTCACTCTGGATAATCGGTGGGGCTATCTTACTGTTCCTGCCTGACGATGTTAACAAGGAGAAGTAGAATGACTAAATTTATACACTTTTGCGAAAGGTTTGGGGATAAGTTATTATCTACCGATAAATCACAATCCACATCTCCGCAACTACAATATGCCAAACGAGTAGTAGGGCTTACCTATATTGCCCTAATAATAGTTATTATCTACTTTATATCTACTGAACCTTTGACTTATGGAGGAGCTGTTGTAGTTATAGTATGCTTCTTACTTATTAAAAATTGGAGACGAAAACGACTAGCCCACGATGTTAACAAGCTAAAGGAGATAAAGAATGAGGAATCCATTCCGTAAGAAAATGCCTATTGGGTGTAAATGGTCAGATTTCTGCACCAAATGCCACGACCTAAAGAAACCTGATTACTGCGCCCTGTGTGAACAGTACAGGTTCATAAACAGCGGATATGGTTGGTGTAACTTATTACCCGAATCTATCGTGGTAGCTTGGTGCAAAGATCCTTGTAGTTACTATAATAAAGTAAGAGAGAAAGGCTAAAGGAGGTATAATGAATACACAGACTCTAGTTAAAGAACAGGCGAATTTGATATGCCCGGAGTGTAATAGTGAGAGATTGCAAAAGGCCGGCTTCTCTGTCTCCTGGAAAGCCCGGGTAAAGACTAAGACCCAAAGATACCGGTGCCTTGATTGCGGCCTGGTAACTACACGCCCCGATACTATCGCCCTCGATAAGGAACTGGTATGCTTAAGATGCGGCCATCACTGGAAGTCCGATGATCCTCACCCCCTTAGATGTGGTAAGTGTAAATCACCTTATTGGGATAAAGGAAAAGGGGAATGAAACAAATGTCTATGCGGATGGCAGAATTGCTTATCACTGAAAGAAAATGGCAACCATACATTAAAGGTCATTGGATGGACCTTGGCAGGGGTAGAGGTGGATGCACCATCACTTTTAAGGGGCATGAAGCACACGTATTCAAATGTTCCCAAGGAACAGGTAAGTATTTATTAAAGCTTGCTAAGGAGAAGAAGAATGGAGATTCTAAGCTACGAAGAACAGAACAAGATAATAGATAAAGCGTTGCGAGAACACTACCGGGAAACGATGGAACGTAAGCATGTGCCTTCTGATTATCTTTTAATGTTTACCGAAGGCGGCGAGAGTAATGCGGTTGCCGATGCAATAGCCAAAGCACAATTCGCTAAAGACATGAATGTTAAGGAGGAGTGAAGAATAAAATGAAATGTATCAGATGTGGACAAGACATTGAAAACGATGCCCCTAAAGGTGTTACCATTTGTGGTAGCTGTGCCGATGATTTGAGGCAAGAAGAAGAATATCAAATCATGGTAGCTCAAGAAGAATCCATAAACGACCAAAGGAATAGAGAAGCCTATGAAGATGCTATGAAAGATGAACAGCGTGATACAGCGCAAGGTTATCGTTATGTATAGGTTATCTCCTTATTGGGATAAACTTAAGAAACAAGGGGTAGAGTGAAATTAGGAAAGGCAATTTATACCGAAACAACCCAAACTATTAAAGATGGTAAATTTGTACCCATAAAAGAAGATTATGAAGTTCGCATCATGGCAATAGCTGAAGGTTATGCAATGGTACGCAGGAAAGGAGCAATGCCCTTTATCGCTAGGCTACAAGATTTGAGGCAATGAGACGCTATGATGATAGACTGCGACTAGGTTTATGCCCACAATGTGGCAGTAAAAGAGACGATTGGCATATAAGATGTTCTAAATGCAATGAATACTTCCGTATATACGCCAGAGAATACAGAAAGAGGGATAATAACAACACTGTGAATGCCAGGAACTACCGCACAAGAAACCGGAGGCAGAGACTATGCCCTACCTGTGGTCGTGAGATTGATGATAAAAAATACAAAAGATGCTCTAAATGTAGGGCATTAACCCGTAGTTACTACCGTAAGAATCTAATCAAGGCTAGTAAGCAAAAAGCCCAGCTTTTACACTAGGCTCTCTGCCTGTACCAGATGTCTAAGACTCCCTCTTGTCAGACATTATTAGTTTATAAGATACTACTTAATTATGTCAAGACCCCCTTACTATGTTAATAGACTAAAGGGTAAGAAGTAGGGGATAGTGAATTATACTAATGAACTGTTTAAGGGCGTTTGTGGGGCTTCTAGGTGGCTATTGGGAGTGTTTTAGGGAGGGCATCCCCTAATTATATAATACCCACGATCCATCCCACATCCCTTACTAATCCGAACATTTTTGTAGCCTCGCCGCTTGTACTTCCCGGCTCTATCTAAGGCTTTGACTTTAGATGTCCACAGACAGCCTAACCTAATTCGTTTCTTTAACTTAGCCATCTTACATAATAGTGTACTAACTACATTCTAAAATGTCAATACCCTACTATGTTAGGTAGTGTATCATTTTGAAATGAGGTGATAGAATAAGGCGAAATTGTAAAATAGGGGGTGTAATATGCCTATTCCCCACCTACCTCAAATGAGGGTTGCCTTATGGGAGCATCTTGAAAAATCAGGTAGTTATAGTAAGGCACAAGACATTATAGAAGCACTAGCGGAACATTTTCAAATTACCTCAACAGAACGTGAACAAAGAGACCCATCTGGAAACAGAACATTTGACCACCTTGTTCATTCAGCCATAGCCCAATCACGACGAATTGGCTGGCTAGAGTCGGTCGAGGAAGGAGGCTATGGATATTGGACACTCACTAAAGAGTATTACTCAGATAATCCACAGCTTAATGATTAAGGAATCAGACTCCCTTAAATCAACTGTTTCCCCTACAGTTCAAATATAACACGACTATGCTTAACCGAATTAGGTATTTTGCAAAGAATGAAAATAGCGTAAAATATAATTGGGCAATAAAAGACCAGTGGAGTTCTGGCAATGTCAGTTGAAACGAGTACGCTACCACAGCTTAACACGATAATCCTGGGGAATTCCTTAACGACTTTGAAATCTCTCCCAAATTCTTGCATCAATTTGATTTTTACCTCGCCACCGTATGCAGATAACCGAAAGAAAACCTATAAGGGAATCCCTATAAAAGAATACGTTAATTGGTTTTTACCAATATCTTCCGAGTTACAGCGAGTTTTGAAGAATGACGGTACTTTTATTCTAAACATAAAGGAAAGAACTGAAGGTGGCGAACGTCAAACCTACATTCTTGAGTTAATCCTTGAAATGAAAAAACAAGGTTGGCTCTGGACAGAGGAGTACATTTGGCATAAAAAGAATTGTTACCCGGGTAAGTGGCCGAATCGTTTCAGAGATGCTTGGGAACGTTGCTTGCAGTTTAATAAGCAGAGAAAATTCAAGATGTACCAAGAAGCTGTTATGGTCCCAATAGGCAATTGGAGTAAAAAAAGATTGTCTAAGTTAAGTGAAACAGACCTCATAAGAGACGAATCTAAGGTTGGAAGTGGTTTTGGTAAGAATGTTTCAAATTGGCTAGGCAAGGAATTTGTCTATCCCACGAATGTATTACACCTTGCTACTGAATGTGCCAATCGTGGTCATAGTGCTTCATTCCCTCTCTCGCTACCAACTTGGTTTATTAAACTCTTTACCCAGGAAGAAGATATAGTGCTTGACCCTTTTGTTGGTTCAGGAACAACTGCTATTGCTTGCCTAAACCGAAACAGGCACTACATTGGAATAGAAGCGATGGACAGCTATTACAAATTAGCCCAAGAAGCCATTGAGGAATGGAAAGCCAAAAACAACGGCAACTCTAGGAGCCTAGTTTTATGTGCCCAATCGAAATAGACGAAGTTGGCCAGTACGTAGAACAGAACATCGGTAGCTTTCACAAAGGTAGGCTTGATAGCATAAGAAGGCTTAAATTAGACAATATTATACTTAGGAAGAACCCTTATCTTTTCAAGGCTCGAAACATCCTGCTGGCTCAAGACTTAGTAACAACTTTGCTCGATGCCCACCTATCCTCTCAAGAGGAGACGATATTTGGAAACTTCCTAGAGGGATTAGCTATCTTCGTCAATCAGAAAGTCTATAACGGCTGGAAGTCATCAACCCAGGGCATAGACTTAGAGTTCAACAAGGATAATGTACGCTATATTGTAGCAATCAAGTCAGGCCCAAATTGGGGGAATAGTAGCCAAATCAGAAAGATGCTGGATGATTTTAGAAAGGCCAAGCAGACCATTCGTACTAGTAATTTCAATCTACATGTTATTGCCGTTAACGGCTGTTGTTATGGTAGAAATATGAAACCCGATAGAGGTGATTACCTCAAATATTGTGGACAGAAGTTCTGGGAATTCATATCTGGGAATCACGACTTGTATTTGAAGATAATTAAACCTCTCGGTTACTTGGCAAAGGAAAAGAATGAAGAATTCCAAAAGGAATATGCTCAAATAGTAAACAAGTTTACCATAGAGTTTAGCGAGCAATTCGTAATAAATGGCGAAATAGACTGGAATGCTCTAGTCAAGTTTAATTCAGCCGAATCAAAACCAGTCTATGACCCGACATACAGAGCCTTTTTCTAATCCGCCAACTTCACGATTTCCTCAATAGTCCAAATATGATTGGTTAGCCCTGCTGCCATTGCCGGGCTCTTGGGATATGGGTTACTCAGAGTCCTGTGAGACCGAGCAAAGTTATAATGCATGAAGTAGAGAGCCAAAGCATATTCGTGATTTTCCAGCTTTTTTGAGAAGGCATTGGTTAGTCTCGTGAATCGCCTCATGCCCATTCTCATTGTAAGATTCTGGCGTTCTACATAGCTTGTTGAGATTGCCTCATAATTTGGCTTGCCTTGTACAACGTGCTTTGTGGCACTTAGGCATTTAGCCGGGCTATAACGCCTTCTACCATCAGGCTCCGTCCCATATAATTTAACTAGCATCCCATAATCTATATCTCCACCAAAGGCATATTCGATTGCCTCTAAGTACATTCCATGTCCATCGGTACTAAGCTGAACCCTGTTCGCCAGTCGGCCTTTCAAGTCATTAACAAACTCACAAGCATAATCTACGTTCCTTAATCCAACAAACCAAGCAGGAACTAGCTTTGTATCTGCATCTATCGCTGTGAAAGTCCAGACATCGCCATAGCCAAACTCACCATTGTGTTCCTCTGGCACATTCTTAGCCTTTGCGTAAACGAAGCTCCAGATTTCATCGCACTGGAGCTTCTTACACGATAAATTGCGCATTGCTTTATCCTGATAATCTAGGCAAGCAGCGCCAACTTCCCTGAGCAGTTTTACGATTGTGTTAATGGCCGTCCCGGTTATGCGAGCGGTACTGCGTATGGAGTTGCCTTCGCAGAGGACTTTTATCACTTGTGTTTTCCGTTCTAGACTTAGCTTGTTCACTGTCCTATCCCCTTTCTATTTGATAATATTCTACCATACCGCTCAAGCATTGTCAAGTATATTACCCTAATTAATAAGAAATTTAGCGAAATTTGTCGGCGATGGTTGTTATTGCTTGTTAGAATTCAGCAAGCATTTTGCTTCTTTAATTGCAGCTCTGCATTCAGCTTTATGCACCCTCTCCGCTATTATTTTCCCACACTCAAAGTATATCTCTATGGTTTCGTTCTCCGTAAGATTAAGCATCCTCGCCAATTCGGAAACACTGTATCCCATATCGTCCGTATAGGCCTGGATAATCTCGTCAAGCAAGCTCGGAGACTCACGTGGTAAGTCCAATTCAGTGGGTTCACGCTTTCTATATCCAGCTTTCCCTAGTTCAACCCAAAGACTGCGGGCCTTTCTCGGCGTTATTACTTCCAAATCCGCAGCTCTCTTCAACAAAGCTGCCATAGACACCTTCCAATATCTCTTCAAGTCCGCCAATTTAGCAAGGGATATGTCAACAAGATACGGCTTAATATCTCTTGCAGGCATCAGGAATTCGGAGGCAAATTCGTCTGCCTGGCGCTCCATATCAGGGTCTATTGATTGGTGCATAATTACATGGCCCAACTCATGGGCAATGGTAAATCTGAGCCTGTCCATTGGGCTATATGCATTTACGAAGAACACAGGTGGCATACCATTACTATTCCAATGGCTGATGGCATCAATGCGGTTGGTGCCAAAGTCGAAGGGCATCACTATTCCTCGGGCATCCTCAATTATTTCTACCAGATTCTTTATTGGTCCATGCGGTAAGTGCCAACTGACACGTATTAATCGAGCGATCTCTGCCACATCGCCATTGAAGTCATCGACCTGTATAGGTCTGATATCAGCTTTGCCAACATCAACCTCATTCATCAACTTCTCTATCTCTCTTAATCTCAAATGTATCCGGGCATAGATTTGATTCAATAATCTGTCGGAAATGTCCTTGTGTTTCCGATGGTAAAATTCACTGATGCCGAGGCCGTATATTGGTTGTTGCTGCATAAATAAGCTGGTTGGGTAATTTAGAACATTTGATAACTTACTCAACTGTTCTTTTTGGATTGTGCGTAACCCAACTTCTATACGCGACAGTTGGGCAGGGGATATATTCAATTTCTCGGCAAGTTCTTTTTGAGTTAGTCCGCGAGATTCACGTACCAGTATCATCATCTCGGGATTCGCTTGTTTCCGGTCCATTGCTCATTCCCCCTTTCTTATTTTTTGAACGTCGTTTCATCTTCTTAGGTTTTACCCTCTTTTTAGGTGGCCTACTATCGGTTGAGTCGACAGGTGGCGGCGGTGCTTGGATTGCCTCAGATGGCCTCGCTATAGCACATTCCCAGTCGAAATGATTGGAGTCATATGGATGCAAAATGTAAATCCTCTCTATCTTGGTACGGATGTCATTCCACAGGAAGCCGAAGATGAGATTTATTACAGGGTTAAGATAACTCTGTTGGTAAACCGAGTTATTCATGAACTCCATTGCTTGCTGAGTTGGTATGAAGCTAATCCGTAGTCTTTTGTTCACCTTCTTGCACTTGATTTTGACAGTGCAGCTAGTCAGCCTTACAACGATAATGGTCTGACCATACTTGTCATAGGTAGTTACCTCAGGAAAACTCAAAAGCGTTTGGTTTAAGCCAGCAACGACAAGGTCATTCATCAGGCTGGTTTGGCTTCTGGGCCTAGCTTGAGCCTTGATGTTAGCAGGTAGGCTACTATACTGGTCTTCTGCGTAGGCCCGAGCGGCTTCCAATGCTGGTATGTAGGGGGATAACTCTCTAAGAACTTGCTCTTCCATGTCCATCATGTTGTCTCCTTGAAGTACAGTATATCAATGTTGATGGACAATGTCAATGGCAAAATTACCAAAAATATTACCAAGCTGGCAAGCTATTTTCTATCTGCCCATCGTGCTTGGGCAGCTTTTTTTGCTATGTCTTTTCTCTGTTCGGGCGTTAATCTCTCAAAGCGAGCCTTGCCACCTTTAAGCCCGCCAAGTCTACCAAGTGCCACTGCATGGGGATTCTTACCTTCGATTAATTCTGGCTCTGTTTCTTCTGATTCAGTCTCTGTTTGCCCAGTAGCCTCTTGAACTACCCGGAAGGCGGTTACTGCAAAATCGGAATCCCTTTTCTTCTTCCGTGGTTTTTTCCCCATATCTTAACAATACTACACCGCTCAAGCATTGTCAAGATTCAATTCGGTGCTATAATTATTCAAAGGAGGGTGATATGCAAGAAAAATATAAGCAGCTATTCAGATATGCTAGATTACTTGTCAAACCAATTGGTCTTATATTCACTTTGGCTGCTATAGGTATATTTGGAGCGCAAGTTTTACAAACTATGGGAGAAACTGTAGGAAATGGATGGTTAGTACTTATTCTTGTAGGGCTTACATTATGGTTACTTGACGTTTCTTTAAGTACATTTGAGGATTGGGGTAAACTTAGCAAAGAAATCGAAGAACATAATCAATCTTCAAAATGATACACTACCCTATGTTAACAAGCTAAAAAGCACTAGGATATGCGAAAACCGCCACTTAGGACGGTCTCGCACCCTTACGCCCGAAGGCTCAGGGGTATTCAAATTGTTAGTGTAGCATACTCTCTAGTCTATGGCAATACCTCCCGCGGATGTTAACAAGCTGGAAAGCCAACTTTCTACATCTCAAGTTTTGTCAAGCCCAATTTTCCCTTGGCCTATCCTTTGTGTGCTTTTACCTCACCACCCCATACCTTAGCCTATCATAGCCTTTCTGCGTATAAAATGAGGCAACATAAATCACAGGAACTGCAAGTAGTGTCAGGTAAACCACAGTGTGAATATTATCACTTGGGGTATAGATGTTTGTTATGCCATAGAATATGACTCGATGGAAAAGATACATACAGAACGACGCATAGGCAACGCCCTTATAAAAGAACCTCTTTATGATAGGCACAGCCAATTTGCCCAATAGAACCAAAATGGGGATAGCACTCATCATTAGCATAACCAAAGATACATGCCTATATATCGGGATTAGCGGAACATTGAAATACAGGAGGATAGAGCAGACAAATACCAAGACAGAGACAATCAGGACAACCCTATTATGGGCATATATCTCTAACAAAGCGAAAGCCGCTGTTTCTCAGCTTATCGCCATTAAGCGCATACCTCAAGTCGTGTCCAGGGCGCGTGGAATGGAAGTCCACATATTCTATTTCAGCATCTTCCAGTACCATTCCCCTACCTAACATGGTAATCCTATTTGCCAAGCTCAATACGTCGGCCTCCTCACCGACTATGTGGTATATTCCATTCTGGCAGTCATCTTGTTTGGCTTTGTGTATTACTTCCCCCCCCTGTATTACCCAGAGTAGGGCATCGCCGACACTCCTCGCATGTATCCAGCAGCGGGACGAGATATTCCCAGGTAACCCATGAATAATCACCTTCTCGTTGCTCAGTACGCTTCTGGCTGTCTTCGGCACGAACTTCTCTGGATGCTGCCGCTCACCAAAGACGTTCATGGTCCTTGTTATAGTCACTGGCACCCCAAAGCTAAAGGCATAGGATTTCGCCATAGCCTCGGCACCTTCCTTGGACGCAGCGTAGGGGTTTGAGGGATTACATGTGTCGCCTTCCTTGTAGAATACCCCCATAGGTGCGGGGCCAAACACCTCATCCGTGCTGAACTGGATAAACCTCTGTAGCCCATCTTGCTTTCTTGCGAAGTCCAGCAGGTTAGCCGTACCGAGCACATTGCTCAACACAAAGGGGGTGCTGTTAATAAGGCTCCTATCCACGTGGGTCTCAGCGGCTAGGTGCCAGATGTAGTCCACATCACCTATAGCCTCTGCTACACTATTTTCTAGCGGTGATCTCAAATCATGCCAGACAAACTTTACCCTAGATTTCTCCTTATCCCAGATGTTAATGTTCTCTATAAGGGTGAGCTTTCCAAGGTCGCCAGCATAGGTCAGGGCATCGAGAATCACTATCTGCCAATCGGTATTCTTAAGGACATGCTCCACAAGATGGTGTCCTATGAATCCCGCTCCTCCAGTCAGTAGTAGTTTCATTTTGCTATATCCTTTCTCCTGAACTTACCTCTCAACAGTTCATCAAAAGTCGCCTCTTCCATAAAAACATCTCTGTATTGCCCCCAAGAGGTTTTCATTTTTATCCTTCCTTAAGACGGCTATAGGCTATAAATCCAAATATCATGATAGGTATTAAAAAAATACACAGCAAAATAAAGGTCAAAATCCCTCGCAGGGTAGTTATCACATTGTCACCAATGAGCTTCTTAACAGTTCATCAAAAGTCGCCTCTTCCAGTTGTAGTAATTCCCACCATTCTCGGAAAGGTTTACAATCCCAGTACATAGCCTTAATCTGATCCCCAGTCATTCCTTTCTTAGAGTACCTCATAAAATCGTGAGGAAGTTGCTTTAGAAGATTAGCTCTTACTGCGGGCATGGGACCGATTGAGAGCTTCCGTGCAAGGTTCACCTGGTCTTCTAGGGGCATATTTAAGATTTTGTCTCCAAGAACACTATCATAGACTTTCAGTTGCAGTTCTTTTGACTTCTTCAGGGCATTCTTAAATCTCTTTGGTATTCTCAATGTTTCGTCTCCATAACGAAGTTGTCACGCCCATTCTTGTGTCGCCGGTTATTCAATTGAAAGTTCTCTTTATTTCCATGCCATTCAAACCTCACTATATCACCCGTCTTCTGCCGGAGGTCATACCTGAAAGTGACTTCTAAATTACCCTTGCGATAACGCCTGGTAAAACTCCGCACTTCTTCTGGCGATGAATGAAACCTATCCGGGCTGCACTGGCCATCATGGACTAACTTAAACCCTAGAACTTGAACCAAGTCTCTTTCCATATCAGTCATCATGTTTATAACCTCCCTTCCTGAGAAAACTTGGACGACTTATCCCGTCTCCGTTTTTCCTTTGGCTGTTGTCTCTCTGCCATCTCTAAATCGGTTAAGGGACGAGTCTGTCCTGTCTTGTTGCCACCCTTGTATTCCTCCATTATGGGTTCGCCTGTATCAGGGTCTATAGATTCTTCCCAGATTTCGTCTTTGGTCTTATTCCATGACATCGGTGCTACCAAGAGAGCCAACCCTATCGCCAAGAACAGCCAGCCTAGCCCGAACCACATGGTAGTCATTGCCGGAGTAGGAGCTTCATAGCCAACCCAAGCATAAATCGCTGTGGCTACCCATACCGTTCCGGCTGCGATGCCTAGCCACATTTCACGCTTCCAGAGATATAGCGCTATGAAACCAATCGCCACGAAGAATAATAATCCGAACATATATATAGCTTGCATATTACCTCCTATCTTTGCCTGTGCATAATCTATTGAGTAACCCATTGCATTCTCCGACCATGCACTTATGTAGTAAGTTTTTGTATCTAAATCAAGCCCCCAGTATGTTGTACTATTCCCTGTTCCATCATATATGTCACCTCCATCTGTTGGACTTTCGGGATAACTCCCTTCCTTGATTCTTATAATGGTATTTACAGCCAAATAGCCATTGGCCCATGTTATATTCGCCGCATCCAACCCAACCTGAGTAGCAACAAGATTTGTAGGTGCTAATGGTAATTGTAAAAGCAGAGTGACAAAGAATCTTTCCTCACTATAACCTATCAAGTCCCCATCATTTATTGCAAAAGCCCTCCAATAATAAGTAATATTAACGGACAGACTTTCTATAATATGGTTAAACTCACCGAGGCCAAAGATACCTTCTGCTGTCCAATTTGTACTGTAGTTCCCTGAGCTAACCCCCCATTCAAAGCCCCTTTCTGTAATCGCAAGCCCACCCATAGCTGTTACATCTCCATATAATGTTGCCCTTATCATCTCAATATCGGTGGCATTGCTACTTGTTACAGCCGGGGCAAGGTATGACAGCCGGTATCCCCTATCAGAAGAGGATATTTGTTGTGCCGCACCTGTGGCATTTATGACACCCCGGTAATATCTGCCGACACAACCTTCAGGAGCACCATAATCGTCATAGGTGGTATTGGTTGCCCCATCCAGGTTGGAATAATCTGCATCACTATCATCTGCCGACCTCTGCCATTGATAGGTTAATTCTCCAATTCCTCTATACCCCCTATCTGTTCCTGTATAACTTGGAGTAACGCCTTCTGCCGTGTGCCAGCACTTGTAATATCTTCCTGCTCCGTTGTTGCCAGTCTGCCCCGTTACATTCATAGCCACATATGCTTCATAGTCCCCATCGCTTACTGAAGCCGACCCTGGGGTGATTGTTGGAGCTGGTGCATCTGTGTCGTCATAAGTGGAGCCAGTTGCCCCTTCTATGACTGAATAATTGCTGTCGCCATCGCTTTCACTTCTATACCACTGATAGGTAAGCTCGCCGACTCCCCTATAGCCTCTATCTGATGCCGAGGTTTGCTGTGCTGCTCCTTCTGCATCTAGCACACATTGGTAATGCCTGCCATCTCCTACATTGGCTGAAGCTCCTGAGTTGTTAAGTGCCACCTTGTCTGTAAAACTTCCGTCGGTTGCCGTTACTGAACCGTGAGTTATGGTCGGTGCTGGAGCATCCGTGTCATCATAGGTAGTGGAAGTGGCTCCATCTATATTGCTGTAATTATCATCACTGTCAGTAGCGGAGCGTTGCCATTGATAAGTTAATGCTCCTACTGTTCTGTACCCTCTATTGCTGGCTGAAGTCTGCTCTACTGCGCCATCAGCGTTTAGTACACACTTATAATATCGCCCTGCACCATCCGAGGTAGAAGTTCCATTCAAAGACAAGGATACATGAGCCGTCAAATCACCATCGGTTGCCACCGTGCTTCCTGGCGTTATGGTTGGGGCTGGAGCATCCGTGTCATTATAGGTAGAGATAGTTGCTCCATCTATATTCGAGTAATCCTCATCGGCATCTCCCGAACTTCTCTGCCATTGGTAAGTTAATTCCCCGACAGCCCTATGTCCCCTGTTTGAGCCTGAAATCTGCTGTGCAGCACCATCGGCGTTCAAGACACACTGGTAGTATCTCCCTGCCCCTTCTGAGGTTGAAGTTCCTGAAAGGGACAAGACCACATGAGCCGTAGAATCTCCATCTGTGGCTACTGTACTACCAGGAGTTATCGTCGGGGCTGGTGCCTCTGTATCATTGTGAGTAGCAGAAGTTGCTCCATCTATGTTGCCGTAATCTGCATCAGCATCACTGGCCGAGCGTTGCCACTGGTAAGACAGCTCACCGACTCCTCTATATCCCGTGTCAGTATCACTATCTGGGCTATCGCCAGCATCATTGAAAGCCACTACCTTGTATGTTCTTGAAGCCCCATTGCTGGCACTCGTTCCTGATAAGCTAAGAGCTACATGAGCTGTAGAGTCCCCATCCGTGGCTACCGTGCTACCCGGGGTTATCGTTGGAGCCGGTGCCGAAGTATCATCGTAGGTAGCGACATCGCCCAAAGTGTCTAATAGATTGACACCCTCATAGACCTTATAACCCGTAGCCCCATCCGATTTTGTCCAGGTTACTACTACTTTGTCGGTGTGGTCGCCATCGGTTGCTGCCACATTAGTAGGTGCTGCTGGGCAGGTAAGGAAATAAGCCGATTCTGACCATTCCCCTTCACCAGCACTATTCTTAGCCTGAGTTTGGAACTCATATTCAGTGCCAGGGGTAAGGTCTGCTATGTCCTCATAGTATTCACTGTCTGTTACCAAACTGTTTTGCCATTCAGTAGTCTCAGCTCCCGCTTCCGTTCCATTACCCTCATTATAGAGTGCTAGAATCTCTGCCTCTGTTAAGGCTCGGTTATAAATGCGGACATCATCAATCAATCCGTCAAAGGCATTCCCCCCAGCCAAACCACCAATTTCTAACCATGACTCTTGGTTAATATAAGATACAGAAAAGGAGCCATCACCTATCCACCCTCCATCTTTGTAAAAAGAGATGCTTTTTGTAACATTGTCCCAGACAAAGATGATATGTTCCCAATTAGAGGTTATGGCGGTATCAGTACCCCAAACCTTTGCATTAGCACTTCCACCATCGGGACTAACAACCCAACTCCAATAATCACTAGCAGCAGGTATGTAGGCTCCCCACATCCTCTTGTTTTCAGCAAAATTCCACATAGATACGACATAAGCATTTGCCGCATAGTCCGTCTTACCTGATTTTACCCAAAAACTTACTGTCATTTGGGAGCCACAATACAATGAAATATTATATGGCACCCTTATATAGTCATCCGTCCCGTCAAAGTCAATGGCTGTATTTATCTTCCCTGCTACTGACTTGTCGGCTTCTCCATCGCCAGTTGATAAAGCACCGTCATTGCCGTGGAAAGAGGAATCGACTATCTCTGTATCGTGAATTGCAGGGTCTTCGTTTAACTTCCAGTGCCCTACTAAGCCTTTAGGAGAGTATCTAAACCTCGCCTCACAATCATCTCCTCCATCATCTGAAATCTTCCCGTTGATTCGGGCTGTGGTACTACCTATGTTAGAGGCTGCCTGACATTCGGCTTCGGGAAGGGCAAAGGTTATAACATGGACAATATCATAACCCAAAAGACCGCTAGTACCAGTTTGATAGACAAGGACAAAAGCTGGGCCAGTCTCATATTCCTCATAGTATGCTTGAAGGCAACGCTCACTTGTGAACTCATTGACTGACTCATCTGTTAGTTCCGTTGCCGAAGCATCCCAAGAGCCTTCTGAATAATTTTTATAATACGATTTATCATCGCTGTGTAGCCAGCAACATATCAAGTCACCGCTTATCCTCTTTGTAAGAACTGGGCTAGAATAGTCGGCTACTATTGTGTCCTCAACAGTAGCCTCTGCCCCCCATGAGCCTGCTATTCTCGCTGCATACATGATGTCCTCGCCCGAGTCCATGAAAACCAGATGTATGTCATCATTGATAGCCACGGCTGACAGCATCCCATAATAACCATCACCGGTGGGATTACTAAGCAAGCTGGAGGTTGCTACTTGCTGGGACTCCCATGACGAACCATCCCATTGATAACCCCTTATTGTATCTTCACTTGTAAGTGTTCTATAAACTATACAGTAAACTTTGCCTGAGGTTTGCGCTATGGGAATAACAAGCCAATAGGTAGTCTCAAAAAATGTATAGGGGAACCCCGCTGCTGTTGACCATGTGCCATCATTGGTGGATGATTTAATAACTGTGGGATGTATATTATCATTTCCATAGCCTACCCAAGCATAACCATTGGAGTCTATTGCCAGTTGAATATCAAAAGCCCCCTCGGTATCCACCAATGCTGTTTGCTCCACCGTACTCCAAGTAACAGACCCATCGCTTTGAGGAGCCCCCCTACGATAAGCAATGCCAAGATGCTCTCCCGAATCATAATCTAAATTTCTCACATAATGAACATAGGCCCCATCATAAACCACATCAAAGAACGCCCCAGCAGTGTATGGTAAGTCCGCTATCTTTGTCGCACTACTCCAACTGCTCCCATCGGTACTTGTCTTGTAGCTTAAGTCATCATTGGTATCCAGATAAAATATCCAATACCTTCCTTCAGCGTAAAATGCTCCATGCTGGGAAGGAAGCCTAATACCAACATCACTACCAGCCTCTGCAACTGTACTGATTAAAGCGTCTGCTAATACAGCATTACCTAACGGCAACACAGCAACAAGGCAGGCTATTATCAATAAAATACTGAGTAACTTTTTCATCTTCACTTTATTCACCAATCCTTGAAATGATTGCCACACTTAGGGCAATCAGAGCGGCCCCAACCCTCAACTGGCTTTAGAAGCACACGGCAATCAGGGCACTCCCCATACCATAATCTTTTGAAGAAGTAAATTAACCTTTCCAGTATGCCAGTAACATTTCGCCATTGCTTTTTAATAAAACCTTTGACCATTTTCACCTCGCTACCTTTGTAACTCTCTGCTTTTCTTCCAATCTCTTCAGAACAACTTTCATTACCTTTTCGTCTGTATGAACTCTTTGGGCTATTTCCCTTAATGTGCTAGGACCATTGTCACTCAAATCATTCAGTACCTCAAATTCCTTCCCTTCCCCCCCATACTCGTCCGCCTTCGTTTTCCCCAATTCAGTCAAGGCATAATTGGAGTATTTCGCCATACGTTTACTCCTTACATGGTCTATTGTCTTTATCATCTGATCAAATTCATTCATCTTAAAACCTCATGTGCTTGGTATGGTACAAATCGTAGAAACATTTTCCACCGAGATATTCTCGCGGCTCTCTGCCATTTATCGGGATTATGAGAGGCTTGAAGCGGACATTACTAACCACAAAATCAGCCCCCGCATACATCCCTCTACTCACTACAACGATGAACTCGTCCGGTCTTAGAGTTTGCTTGCAGTATGTCCTTAATTTCGCATATTCCAGAAAGGCCTTAACATCTATTTCGTTTTCCTTGACGTGTGTTCCCATGTACAGAAGGTCTAAATGCCTCCAGACAGTGCAAAGAGTCCCAACAAATTTATTTGTCCGGCTCATCGGGTTGCGGTTATGAGCCACCTTTTTAAGTTCACTAATATAATAAACGGCTCCCTTAAACAGATCGTACCCTTCCCCTTCAAGAAGCCACTTGGTAGTCTCTTCTTCCATGAACTGCGCCAGCTCCATTTTGTCTGCTGACTCCTCTATTCCCGCGACTCTTTTCGCCTTCGCTATGGCACGAATGGTATCTATGATTTCATTCACCCCGAATAATGTATATTGACCAAATAACCTGTTGGGCTTGAAATCCAAGATTATCGGGCGGTTGAAAGCATATTTGAAGATAGAGGCTGTGCTAATACAAAAGAGGTCTTTCCCTCCGCCAGGTTCTCCACTAACCAACATTACCCCCCTGGCTATGGTGTTAAGTTTCTCAATAAATTGCCTGGCGGACCATGAAAGACCTTCCCTAATAGAAAAGCCCTCATCATGTCCGTCATTCTCATCATCGGCAAATTCAGGTTCAGCCCTGCGTACCACATCTATCATAGCCCTTTAATCCTCCCTTCTTCTGCATCTATTCCATCAGTAGCCTTCTGTGCCTCTTCCTTAGCCTGTTCTGCTGCAAATCTAGCCAACTGCCCACCTACTGCCCTGCGATATGTCAATATATTCGCCAAGTATATCTGACAAAGAGATAGCTCCCCTGATAATACCTTTGGGTCTAATACGGCTCCACAGGTACCGGCTAGACTAAATGGATCCACAGCAGAGTTTGATATATTGGAGTATTCTCGCAACCTTTCAAGCGGGGTGTTATACAAATTATCGGCTATTAGCTTCCTTGCCCCTCCATCGCTGTCCTTCTTTTCCCTCAAATCATCTACCTGCTCCTGGAGGTCTCTCATTGTCTGTGTTATTTGTTCCATCAAGGCAACCATCTGTTCATTACCCTTTGAAGCCGATTTTTCCTTTGCATCTTTTGGAATCATGTTAGCCTCCCCTGTAAAGCAGGATCAAGATTATAATACTCAAGACAATGCTCCCAACACCCATTATGTATTGAACATTCTTCGTCATTAGGTTTCCCAATACGTGCATGATCTGCTTATTCTGCTTGTCGAGTTCTTCTGCCCTTATCCCAGCTTGAAGGGCATCCATCTGCCTTGTATGAGCCTGAGCTACAACCGCTGTTACGTCCGGTTCATGCTCACGAAGCCAAGTTCGTGGGCGAGGGTCGTTCTCATCGAAATGTACCGTTCTTATAGGCACTCGGGTAGATTTGATTCCCAATAAGGGAGTTTCAGGATAGAATGTCCATTCCATCGCTGGGGGGATAATTAGTTTCTCCCCGAGAAGGCGATGCTTGTCGTCTTCTGGTAACTTATCAAATATCGCCTTTTCCTCATCGTCTGTCGGGAGTTTATAATCACCTTTCCCTACCCTTACCCATCCATCTGGTGTCTCTTCAACTACTTTCGTCAGCGGCCAGCCTGTGTTCCTGTGGATTACGGCTTTTACCTTCCCTACAACAAACAAGCGATACTGCTGGGTTTTTTGGTGTATGATAAAAAATGCCACTGCAACTCCAATGGCAACAGCAAAAGTAATAAAATACCATGAACCTATTTCAATCGTCATTATTTAACTCCTTATATAAGCCTCCTGTTTTGCCCCCAAGATGGGAGGACTTAACCTAATTATAACATTATTTCCCGTAAACTTTTCGACCTTTACGCATCCGGTACTTGCCGCCCTTTGGTCCCGTGTGGAGCTTACCCTTCTTAGCCCTTTTAGTCATTTTAACACCTCCTTTCTACTTTATTTTACAAACCTGAATATCTTAGTACCACAGACTGGACACATACCCTTTACTGCCCGCCTGCCGTTCGTCATCGTGACGGTTTGGGGAGCCTGTATCTCCCTCTTGGCTCTGCACTTCATACAATACGCTTGCATAATTTACCTCCTCTCTATACTTTCTTGGCTTTATAGTTATAGCAATGCTGATATTTGCGTGTAAGCGATGAGCGACGCTTTGCCAACTTGATAGCCTCCTTCTGGTTATCAGCATCAGCAACCACCATATGAGCCTTGCCCTTCTTCACAATTTGATTGTCATAATTCCAAGTTACTTTATATTTAGCCATTTCTTACCTCCTTTCATATCTTACGAAACATAGCATAAGTCTTCGCATCCACTTTGGCAATCTTGAATGACACTCCTTTGTAGATTTTGAATGTCTTCTTCATATATGCCACTTCCCTCTCTGCTTCCTTTCTGCTCCTTTCAAATATATCACCTCCTTTTTTATTTGCTCTTATATGGCTTACCCAAGGGTCCCCTCCCTTTGCCTTTAGCAAGCCCTCTTCCTTTGCCCTTGCTTCTTATTTTCTGTCCTGGTGTTTTACAACTCATAATTAGCCTCCTTTCTATTTCTTCTTAAAGTCCTCTGGCCATAATCTCTTCCATGCAGATGATACACTAATACCTAATTCGCCAGCATAACATTCTGCACTTCTCATCTTCCATGCAAATGACTTCTTAGGCTTCTTAGCTTTCTTAGCTGTCCTGATAGGCATTGTTTACCTCCTGTACTTTATATTTTGCTCTCTTAAACACTAAGGGAAGATTCTTAGTCCTTTCAAGTAAGATAGCTTTATATCTGTCCCTTGCATTATACCTATTTATAGTGGGGAAATGCAGCACTTCAAAATCACCATCCCGTATATTCTCAAAACCCCACTGCCGTGCTTCCTCTTCTGAGTTATGAACTCCATGCACAATAGGACGACCCGATGACTTCTCTACAGCACATACCCAAATTGCATCACTCATTTCTTCCTCCAGAAAGCTAGATACTTCGTTCTCCCATCCTCTAAAATCGTGGCCACAACAACCTTCCGGTCCTTCTTTGCCCCAGCTTCTTCAGCCTGGGATTTAAGGTTGAATTCCCCAAAATACTTGTACTTCTCACCCCGATACTCTACTATCTTTGGGATAGTGTACCTAAGTTTAACTGTCGGTATTTTCATATCGCCACCGTACTAACTGATTTTTTGGTTCTATGCCCTCCATTACTTCTTCTGGGTACCCTAGATACTTTCATTGGAGACGATGCTGGGATGCTCATTCCTTTAGTTGTTCCAGCAATACTAGAACCAGCGACAGTCTTTTCTCCTCCTCCTGTGAAGGATATTCGCTGGCCATAATCTTCTATTAAAATATCTACCACACCCAAGTCCAAGCTAATAGTCTTAGGAACTTTGGCCGCAGGCTTGCCTATCATCTGTATCGTTTTCTCAGGCGTTCTTTCACCAGTCCGCAGCGCCCCTAAAGGCGGGTGCTTCAAAGTAATAGGCTTCTCCTGTGTCCAAGGTGGTGGGATATATTTCCAAAATAGCCCTTGTTTCCATGCTATTGAGCCTTCAGTTATCTTATAGTATTTCTTGCCTTTTGATGTAATTAGTATAGGAGGTGGGGGAGGTGGACGTGAGGGGGTAGGAGTAGGCGTTGGAGTAGGCGTTGGAGTAGGCGTTGGAGTAGGCGTTGGAGTAGGCGTTGGAGTAGGCGTTGGAGTAGGCGTTGGAGTAGGGGTAGGAGTAGGGGTAGGAGTAGGCGTTGGAGTAGGGGTAGGAGTAGGGGTAGGAGTAGGCGTTGGAGTAGGCGTGGATGGGAGACTAGAAGTAGTAACTGTTGAAGGAGTAGTAGTCCTAGTAGGAGTTACAGGTGTAGGCACCCTTGCAGTCAACGGTACTGTTTTTACAGTTGTAGCAGAAATGCTTGGCAAATTTGTTGTAGGTCTAAAATGCGTCATGCCAGAAGTTACCTTAGCAGATAGTAGAGAGGTGGCAAGTGCTGCCTCTACAAGTCTCAAGCTCAATAAACCTAGATTAAGATAGTAGAGTCGAGGATATGTTTCCTCAAACCGTGCCTCGCCCTTTCGCCATGCTTCCACTACCCTCTCTATGGTTTCCTCATATTCAGCAGTAGCTCTCTTTACAATATCAGCCCTGTCCTGCTCACTTAAACTACCAATCATATCCTTAATTTCTTGTTGTACAACCGCAACTTCTTGAGTAGAAGGACTAAATGCTGTTTTTTGCTGGCTATTTATAATCTCCCATGCTTCCCTTGGGGTCATTTTGTTAATTGCCTTATCCGAATAGCCTAAACTTCCCAACATTGACTCCATAGATTTTGTAATCATGACAGGTACTTTCGCAACTGTCTCGGGAGCTACAGATGCCTTTGTAACTGCATCCATAGTCTTGGCATAAATATCCTTGCTATATTCGCCCCAAATACGCTGAAACTCCTCAATTATGTTCTTTTCAGTAAGGGCTTTCCCTTGCTTCCTCAAATTAGCTCTAGCCTGTTCCAAGGCTTGTTCTCCCTCTACACTATTAACTTTCTCTAGGTTTTTTAGACTAGCTGTTTTTAATTCAAAAGGCTTTGTGCCACGCCAGAATAAGCCTTGAGTAGCCATCCCTGATGGTGGTTCGCTAACAGTTACCTCATACATATGCCATCGCTTTGGGTTAATGAGGCTTTTAGCTGATTCGAGTAATGCCCTCCTTGCCAAAACAAGAGTTTCAGCCCTAGAAGGTGCTCCTAATCCTGCTTGTGATGCAGCATCAGTAGCCACCACGACACACTCAAGTTTACCTAACTTCGGGTCAATTAAATCAACCCCACCAGTTGGTACATCCTTAGCATATGACCACTCATTCTGCGGAACAGCATTGAAGGATTGATCTAGAGTAGTAAACTCATCTAGTATAAACGGTTCGGTAGTACCTATCGGAGTTTCCCAATACTCAACATGGTTAGTACCCTCAACAACCTTACCCCAATCCACTTCAGGTACAGTTCTTACAGCAATAACCCCCGGCTTTGGGCCTACTTTCTTTGAAAAATACCCTTCATATTTCTGGTAGGCATAAGTTAAGGCTGCATTCCGTGAATGAAATAGTATCCTATCAGTAGGAGTTACCTTGCCAGTGGCTTTTAACTGATTTATGGCAACCCCAATGTCAGGGGTAACAGTATAAACAGTTCCCGGTAATTCATTAGCCGCAGGCGATACTGTGGCAAAAAGCACCGTCTTCCCATCACGCCCAACCAATGCTATGCTCTCCCCCTTACTTAAAGTCAGGTATTGCCCATCCCTTACTAATGACTCGGCTTGTTCAAGAATCCTTTCAGCCTCTCCTTGTTCAAATGGTTGTACTTCACCCTTCTCAAGATGTTTAATGTACTCCTCGTAAGTCTGAAGGTAGCCTTCTAACTCTAGTGCCTCACTTATCTTGCCTTGAGCCTTGAGTTGGGCAATCGTTGCTTGTGCCATTTCCTGCAACTTGTAAACATCTGGGACTCGCCCCTCATGTGTACCAAGCCTGACTCCCTTGACAGTCCCTCTTCTAAATGCCTCTAATATCTCTTGACTTCCTCCTGTTTCATATCCCGGCCCCATTAACCCTGCTGCCTCTCCAACCCCTGGAGTGGTAGCAGTATGTACTCTATCCAAAATCAACCACCCTGGAGCAACAAAATGCATACCCAGCGAAGATTCAACTGGATTAGGCCTTAGTTTATGAAAGCCATATGGGTCAACTCCATACTTACCTGCCCATGATGCGTCTACTCCCACATTAGGACCCACTATCTTTGTAATTTCTTTTTTAGCGTCTAGTGCCATATCTTGCCCCCCAGACACATCAAGGTCAATATCATGTACTTTAAATGGATAACCCTCCCCCCAATAGTATTTTGCCGCTACGCTTCCGCCCATACTTACTTTAGGGTGTTGCGCCAACCAAGCTATCAAATTCAAAGCACTCTGCCTTGTCATCCCTGGAACTTCCATAAGTGCTTCTAGCTCAGAATATGTTGCGGGTATCTTAACGTTCACCAATTTCTTCCCCAAAGTGACCATATCCAAGAATGCCGGCTTGGCATATTTTGGTTCCAAAAGATTGGCAATAGCCATTGTCTTGGCTGCACTTGATGCCCCACTTTTAACGACAGCTATAATCTGCGCCCGAACTTCTGGCGTAACCCCAGCAAAAAAATCACGTGGCACTTTTATTGGGTATAAATCAGAATATCCAGTTGTTAAAGCCCTTGATGGGAGGGTGGGAGTCTTTAGTGCTACTGCCTTAGTGTATTGGATACCAGCCCTGCCTGCCCTATATAAAGTACCCAATATTGGAAGATAGGACAAGCCCGTGAATATCCCGGCTACAGTTTTCTGTTCGGGAGTCCAATCTTTCCAATATATAATATCAGCAGTGGTCATACCTATGGGGAAACCCCACTTCAAGCCTTCCTGTAAAATAGCTGCCCCATAATATACCTTTGAAGTCAAACCAAGTAGGCGAGGCACCCAAAAAGGATACTGAAGTGCTACTCCTGCCCCTGTCGTTACCCCCCCTGCCGTTTCAACTGTATAAGGAACAAAAGAAACAGTCCCAAGAATTGTTCTCCCTGCTAGAACTGTAAGACCTTTAACAACTGGCAATGCTAACGAAGCTGCGATAGCCCCAAATAATACCCAATCTAGCGTTGATGCCCTCTCTGGCAAGGCATTAACCTGCCCTCCTGCTTGTGCCTTTTTTACATCATCTTCTTTGAAACCACCCCGAACCAAGATATTAGCGTTATATGGATTGTCAATAAGGTATTTGGTTATATCAAACTTGGTTATCTCCCCTTTATTGTTTGTAATGGCATAACTGTCTTTTAATTGCTGCGCTACATCATCAGCAATTATATTTTTATAAAAGGGAGAGATGATTGCTGTTACAGGGGCAGTGAGCATTGTTAAAAATATACTTTCTGCTGGGTTTTTGGTATCCTCAATTAAGGTACCTACCCTACGCTGTATCGCAACAATAGCACTAGACTGTGCAGGGTAACTAGCAAAAACTTTTGCAACTTTAACTTTCTGGTCATCTCCTAACTCCCTCCATATCTGCTCTACCGATTCCCCCGCAAGCCCCATCTTCTCAGCCAGTGATTCATCAATTATATGAACCTCCCTAAAAGCCGATCGTAGATTATTAGATTCAACCCCAGAAAGACTAACTCCTAACTCTTGGCCCTGATTCTTAGGCCTCCCTTGCCGTGCCCAGTTAAGGGCGCCTAAAGTTCCACCACTATTTTTATATGAATTGTAAGCCTCATTGTCCCCCTCAGCATGGCCATATGCAATATATTCTCTATTAGAAGGGCCTACCCTTTCATTTAGATAATCTATTGTGTTACCTAACAAATTAACATACTCTACCAATCTCTCAACGTCTTTAGTATCATAGCCAAGGTTTACAAGAGTATGCCCACAGCCTTCTATGTCATCAAGATTATGTTCAATGAAACCTAGAATATCAATGCCACCTTGTGGCGAAATATAAGGCTTGATTTTAGAGTATTCCTTATTGGAGACACCTACAGTACGCACCATATCGCGGTATTGTTCTATAAATTCGGGTGTAGCTGGATTCAAAAGAGCATTTCTTGTCTTCTGGTTTGCCCCTATTTTATCTAGATATTGCTCAATCGTAAAATTCTCGCCTAAACTCTCATTATAGCCTGCTACTTGCAACTCAAGTCGCTCCCGCAGTGTTCTTATATCTATAGCTTCTCCCATTATTTCACTATACTCTGCAAGAGCCTTGTTATACGCATCAATGCCTCCGGAATTATATGCATCCACGAGAAATTTTGGGGCATCCGGACTTGTTATGAACTCATTGAATGCTACTTGTTCATCTTGTATTCTTTGTACCAAAACAGAAAAACCATCTGTTTGCACAATAGCTTGATATGATTCAGGAAGGGCTTCCCAGTCATCTTTGGGTAAGTTTATAGTCTCGCCTGTCTTGCCATCTTTTACCTCAACATAGTATTCTCCAAGCATGGCATCATAGCCCTGTGCCAATACCATAGTCTGTTGTTCTTCAGGCAAGGCATCAAATGCTATCTTGGATAGGATTTGCCCTCCTCCTACCTCAACTACATCTACTGTCCAGTCCCCATCTACCTTTATAAGCCCCAATGCCTCTTTCTCTGAGGCACTAGCATTTAGCCATTCTTCAGGGATTTGTTCGTCAATAAGAGTTGCGAACTTCCCAGACCAGTATGCTCCCCCAACTGCTTCTTGCGATGTAAATGTGGGCATATCCATAGCAAGCATCCTTGTTACCCAAGCTACCTTATAGCCTTCGTCTTTAGCCTTCTGCTTCGCCGATTTATTGCTTAACGCCTCAACAAGGATAGTTGAACCATCTCTTAACTTTACTTTGTAAGTGTTAAGCTGTGTATAACAAGACCACCCTCTAGCAGTCGCCTCTGCTACGGCAGCCGCCACTGTCTGTAATTCATCAGCAGTAGCACCTATCGTTATAATAGGTTTAGCCGTTCCTACTTGCCCACTGGCTTCTGCCTCATAGTGCGTAACAATAATAGGCTTCTCAACAGGTAAAATCCCAGGGGGAGGGCTGATATGTGTTTCCTTGAAATATATCTGCTCCTCTGGAGTCAAAAGGGCTTCTTTGGGGATTGTCTCCCCAGTCCATTTTGCCCTCTCCTGTATGGCATACTTCTGGGCGATGCTGGTTTTTAGGGCAGTATCACTAATCCCTGACACTCCCGACGATGGGGTCGCTACCTTTGTCCAATCACCAGCACTAACATCCTGCGGATTCCAACCTTGCGATGTAGCATATTTCTGTGCAGCATAAATATCCGCAGCACTAAAAACCTTATCAGCCCCTCCAACCCTGATAGTATATTGCATCTTATACAGGTCTCCTTATTAAGCTCGTCAACATACTCCCCATTGCCGAAACAGCCGATACCAAAACAATAGCCAAAGAAATGATAAACCCTGCTATTATGCACATCCAGAGAATACCTAATATCGCCAGCCCCAAAGAGCCAGAAAGGAAAGATGCACTCTCGGCTATCATTCTGGGAACCGTGACCGTAAGGAAGTTAAAAGGAATGATGATAATTGATAGAGGCCCTACTGAGGTCACTATCTGCCCAATGTTGAATCCTAGAGCCTGATTTATTGAACTGACCTCTCCAGTATAAACAGCCGCGCCTGTGGAATGAGGAACGGCAGAAGAAGCCCCATACCCTCTTGTGCATCCGGTAAAAGTCGTTGGAGTCGTTCCTGTGTACATGATTTCCTCGTCTCCAATATAGATATAATCCGAATCGAGAAACCCATTCGTGGAAGCGACGGGGAGCGCCACATCCGATGACGATATGGGGGCAGTCAAATTAGTGTCTGCTATTCCCCCACCACCATTCAAAACAGCCATAAACAGACCGAAAAGAATGAGTGCTAAGAGAAAGAAGGCAATCGCTTTACCAGTACCTATCATAATGATGGTTTCCTCTCATAGTACAAAATAGAGACGGCAAGGGGGACATATATTAGATAGACCCACCAAGGGTAAATCCCCATCCTGTTGAATAAGACGATTAACCCTAGCCCTACTAGAGCCGTTATTAACTGGTGAGGCATCTTCCATACGCAAACTCCCACGGCAATAACTAAGATAATTGAGGCAATTAAAACCCACATCAAAGGAATGGGAATCGGGTCTTTCCCGGGAAGTAAACCGGATATATAACTCAATGCTGAAATGACAGGATAGAAGACATTGGAATCAAGTGTCCCTAACCCTCCTGTGATAGACTCTCCTCCCGTTGTGGGCATGACATCTTGTGGGGTAGTCCAGTTTCCCGTAGTCACACCCGGGGGAGGTTGATAAGATGATGAGGTTAGAGGCCCCATAGAAGTTGCAACCCCGTCAACATTTGTTCCCCATGTGATTATGCCATCATTATCAGAGGATCCCGATATGTCGGGTAAAGTTGTTCCCTGAATTATGTCTGCTGGCTCATATTCAAGATGAATAGTCCCATCAACGGCCATTAACAAATCAGTCGCATAAGGCATAACATTGTTTTGCATCCAAGTCCAGTTGTTTGAGTTGTCGTCCCACACCCAAGGGAAAGTAAGAGCCACATGACCCGTTATAGTTGCGCTTCCAACATATAATACACCTATATCGCTACCGTATGGAGTAGCAGAAATATAATTAAGTGCTGTTGGTGTACATAAAAAGTAGGCTGGGCTAATAGTTCCTTCCTCTAAGCTCAAGGCTCTCACATATATCGAACCACTATTTACATAAAATATATAGAATAAATTTCTCTCAGTATCATAGGATACAGTAGGGCTTTCTGCACCAGAAGATTCTATTTCAACTATCGAGCCAAATGAGCCATCGGCATACCTTATCCTCATGTTTATCTTGCCACACGTAGCCCACGTGCCACCTCGCCAAACAATACAGACATTATCATCCATATCTGCAATAGCATTAAATTGGTCTAACGCACAAGTAGTAGCAGATGAGTCTATAACCTCTTCTGACCCAGACCATGCTGCGCCGTTATAATATCTTCCTATTAAGTTTAAATTAGATGCCTTTCGGTTCACTATATACATCTTATTGCTGTTGGGATAACCTATCAAGGCACCCCTATCTTCCACAACTCCTACTAGTGGATAACCTCCTGCGGTTGTCCATGTGCCATCATTAGTGGAGGACTTAGTAATTTCATCTATAGTAACAGATACTCCTGTTTGGCGTGTGTAGCGCATATATGCATAGCCACTATTATCAGTTGCAATTACAACCCAGTCATTACTACCATTCCCTACGTTTACACTCTGCCAGGCAGCTCTCCATGATATAGACCCATCTCCATTAGGGGTTCCGCTTCTGTACCTCAACCCATTCGAGTCACCATAAGCCCCTCTATTACCATAGCCCACATGAAAGTATGTTCCATCAAACCATACACTAAATCCTTTGAAGGCAGTGTCAGCGTCTATACCAATCGCACTTGCTGCTGTCCACGATGCCCCATCCGTAGATGTTCTATAATAAATCTCACTAGCAATCGCCCCTCCAATGGTATAAAATGCCCAATATCGTCCATTGGCGTAGAACGTCCTGTGTGAGTAAGGCATAAAGCAACCATCATATCCAGCATCAAAATTGGCATTAAAGGCATCGTAGAAATTTTCGGTATCCTTAGCCACATCAAAATCGTCAACATAAAGATAAGCACCTAAGCCGTTAGACACTACATAGACAGTGTGAAGGCCGGACGTGAAGCCATCGTAGCTCATCGTCCATTCCTCCACGTCACCAGCACTAAGCCCAGCAACGGTTATTTCGCTAGTACCTGAGATATATACTCGGTAGGCATCTTCCTTGTAAAGTATGTTCTTATCCGAGCCAGCAGAAGCATCGAAATATCCCGAAGCCAATAGCTCCATAACATAAGTCAATTCCAAATCCTCGTCGTCAGGTGTTGTAATATATCCGTCATAACCGACTATGATAGGAAAACTTGATAATGAAGTCGCTCCCATATAGAAGATAAGGGATTTGTCCTCATGTGCCGCCAAATCTGTCACGAATAGAACCTTGTCATTAGCCAGCATATGAGGCAGGGGAACCCCATCCCCTGTCAGAACTCTGGTATCAAGTCCAGTCGCGCTGATAAACCCATAATCACTTAACATGGAGGCGTTCAGGGAGGCTATTACAGGAAGATTCGTGTAATCATTACCTTCTGATTCGACTACACTAAGATTCCCATAGTAATATGCGAAAACGGGAACGGCAATAAGGAGGATAATTACCATCCCCAGAATAAATCCTCTCAAAATTCTTTTCATCAGCTTGAAGTCGGCTTATAGAGTATTTCAAACAGAAGAAGGAACCCCGCTAACAATCCAGCATAAACAGTGATTGATAATGGGACACCTAAAGCCCAACCTATGGCGACAACAACCCCGAATAGAAACATTATCGGCTTATACGAGTTTATCTTCCGGCAAAATACTATCAATCCTGCAATTCCTATCCCATAAATCACAATCGTTGTGGCAAGCCCTCTATCAACTCCAAGAAGATTCCCTATCGGAGTGCCAATGTCCAAAATCGTGCCTTCGCTCATGCTTTCAAGGTCTGTCGCATAGGTATCGTCTCTTGTTATATCGGGATAATGAGGCTGGAATACGTTACCATAAAATGCACCTGCCCCCGTTTCTGCAAATCCCGGTATGACATTGATGAAATATGCCTCACCATCCACTGTTAGATAAGAAGCAGTTGAGGTCGTTTCTACCATGTCTATGCCCCAATCAGCCTCTAATCCCTGTGCCAGTGCAAGTATTTTCGTAGTGACTAAAGATTGTGTTTCAGACAAAGGATTAGATTCCCATACGAAAGCCGAAGTTGAAGTGTAAGGAAATGAACCTCCCCAATCAACCATCGGATTACCCGAAAGAATCATTGTGTAGTCATCATCCCATGTCGGGGCATCGCCCGGCGCAAAATAGAACGCAACTACCCCATGCCCATATCCATTGTCGTTGTAAGGAAATGGAGCTGTCCACCCCAATTCAGCCGCCCCCTCCATTAAGCGAATAATGTAATTCACATCAGCCTTAGAAGACGGAATCGTATCATAGTCTATGTTGTAGTCTATGATGTAAAGTTGGTCGCCTGTAAGTTGGTAATTCTCATAGGCGTAAACTGCATTTACGGAAAGAGAATCAGGCGGTTCCATCGCCGCTAGAACAGGTGTTAAAAGTGTAAAGGTAGCCAAAATACCTAGTAATGTAGGCAAAAAGTACCTTCTTAATTTCAGTTTCAAATTAAATACCTTAACCCTTTAGCGCCTTGATGTATAACTAGGAAATCTACCGCCTATCGTTTTTACATCTTTAAGAGGTGCATATACGGCAAACATATATGTATTGCGTATGCGGAGAACTTTACCACCCTTCCCAACCCATTTTTGCGCTGCTCTGCGAGTAGCCCCCAAATTGCTATACGTTTTAGCATCTCTTGTAGTAAGCAATCTATACTTTTTCCCCTTATAAGTAATTACTTTATCGCCTATCATTCTTACCTCCTTTACTCATTATCTTCTAAGGTAGCCAGAACAGCAATAAATACTGGAAAGAACCACCTTGTTAACTTCGTATTAAATCTCAACAACTTCACACTATTACTCCTGAGAGAACTAGGACATTGAAGGCCACAATTCCACCCATTCCGATATTAAGGGGCTTGAATAGCGTTTGCCTGAATCTATATATAAGATACGCCACCAGACAGGCAAGCCCAGTTTTAAGTAGCATGACGCCCCAAATCGGCATAAACCCTAATAGATACCCGTACCAGTTACCCTCAAGAAAACCATAAGAAAGGGCATACGCTGTTATCAGGGCATCAGCTATATTCAAGCCCAAGAAGATTAAAAGCCATTTCTTATTAGTACGCCTTGAAATCGTCTTGGGCGTTAGTTCCATGAAACCCACCTTGTTAGTTTCTTCTTCAAAGTTAACTCCGTTATCGTGGTTTGTTCGGACCTACCCATACACGATAATTACCACGTCCCACTTTTTCAATACGGGTAAAACTATATTCCCCACTCCAATTCGCCTTTCTAATAGCTTCAGCCTTAGTTACACCATCAGCTATTAAGTGGTAAGCCCTCCCGTTGAAAATCTTTTTTGTACCTATATTCATGTCTCCCACTCCTTATTTATGATAACTCAAGACATATCTAATTTGTCTTGTTACCATTGACCATTTTATAACCTTTCTTCTTCAGCCGCGCCGATTCTTTTTCAGCTCGACTCCTATCTGTGTATTCTTTTTGAGGCATTATTTTCTCCTTGCTTTCACGCCATAAGCCCTAGCCCGTTGGCGAGCATACTTAATAGCAGCCTCTTGAGTTTCAAAAGAGTCTGTTCTAATAATCTGCCCCCCAAACCACACTTGCGACACCCAGGGATATTTCTTATGGACTACTTTATTGACACTATGCCCTGTTTTAGTATTTCCTGATATCCATTTCCTCGCCATATCCTACCTCCTTTCTGGTAAGAACCACCTTGTTAGTTTCTTTTTCTTCACAGTCCCAAAAGCTGACGTTCCCTCTTGTTCAATCTGCGTTTCAAATAGTCCTGCTTAACAAGTTTTTTTAGCTCAGCATTAGTAACATCTCCCTTACGCCACCACCTAATTATTTGAGCGGCAGAAGCCAATCTTAAGTTTAGCTTGCGAACTTCAGCTGTGCGTTCCTTTGTAGGTTTACTTAGCCAACCCATTTATTACCTCCCTGGTTTCACGTTTATTACCTCCTTGCTTTCACGCCTTTTCTTTTATATTGGGTGTAAAAGTATTTACTATCTGCTCTCGCTTTCCTCTCAGTTTCTTTATCCTGAGTAACATTCGCTAGAGCCATTAAAGCTCGCGCAGTGGCCAATAAATCGCCGTTTCTGTTTCTTAGGGCTATTCGGCGGCGCTTATCCTGCGAGTCACTTTTCTTCCAGCCGAGAGGTTTACCAGGGTGGAAAAACCTCTCTTTATTATTTATTATAGCCATATGCCTTTTCCCTCTCTAATTCATTTATATGCCAAGTAAGTAAGTGTATCTGTTCACTTTGTTTAATTACTTGTTCTTCAAGCCGTTTCACCTGTTCCATTAATTGTGCCGTTGGAGCATGATGAGGAATAGATAAGAGCATCAAGTTTTCTATTCTATTATCATCCCGAATGCCATTTATATGATGGACGATTTCCCAAGGTTCTAGACATCTACCCAAATGTTGAGCCACAACGAGACGGTGCTCTAAAACCTTTTTATCTTTTCCACGGCGAGCAGGTGAAACCATCGAATAAAATGGGCTATCTTCCGAAACATACACACGTATATAACCACACTGAGACCGTGATTTACCGCCCCTCCATGCTGGATTCTTATCGCCTTTTTGTTTAGCTAATTTCCCAACTGCTCGCCCGCAGCAAACTTTGCAATTCGCAATAAGAAATCTAGGTATATCCCTAACCCACCGTTCACGTCCACAAACAGGACACGCAGTCCAACACCATGTATGGTTTTTATCAACATACCCTAACTCGCCGCCATACACAATATCTCCGCTTTCCGGCACCAACCCTGTACGAGGATTAACACGGCAGTTAATAATACGCCCTCTTAAACTCGCCATTTTATTTTCTCCTATGAACAGTATAGCCCTTCTCTTCTGGATATTTGCACCTTACCACAGCTATGTTATACGCCATCACATACCCTATAAAGCCTCTAGTTTTGTGGCGTACAGCATATTTATGTTCAAGTTTTCTTACACGCTTTTTAAGTGTGTGCCGTCTCTTACGCATAGCACTCCTTGAAGATATAACTTGTCCCTTTTGCCATTGTAGCACTTCCTACCATTGCCCACATATATGGGGCCATCATAGTCCACACAAAAGGTTGGAACATTCCGAACAGAATCAGGGACAGCAACCCGTATTTCCATTTCGTCTTTCTGATTCCGCCTATGACGGCGGCGAACCAAGCAATCATCGCTGCGGGACCGAGCTGGTCAATTATCAAAAGTACAATGTTGTGTGGTGTATTCTCGTAATGATAGGTAAGTGCCACTCCATACCCCAGGGGTTGAACTGGTCTGTGCAACCGCCATCCATGAAGCCACCTTCCATTTGTCGCCTCATTCAGCAGTGTATCCCTTTCCTCTTGTACCAAAGTTTTGTCAGTTATCGCCCTGTAAGTATCCTTTATCATAGACACGGCTCTTGAGTCCTGGACATGGCCGGTAATTAGCCCACTAATCAAAATAAGAGCCACAACGCCCACCGGGAGCAGGATTCGCCGTCCCCAATCCCTTCTGATTAGAACGACAGCCCCCAAGATCGCAATGTAGAACAAACCCTCTTCGGCTCCACTGAGCAACAGCCCCGCGATTACCACGGCTGACAGCCACCATTGATGTTTTTGAGGGCTTACCAACCAACCGAATACAAGAAACTGGGCTGCCACGGCATAGTTACTGAATAAGCCGGGGTTCTTAGGCTGACCATTGACAAAGAACTGGATTACTATGCTTATCACCCCTATTATCACTATGGGCATGAATAGATTTAGTGCCTTTTCCCCGTATTTTCTAGCCACAACATACAGCCCAAACATACTCACCATAAATAAAGCCCCAGCTAGTGTTTGGGCATCATATTGAATAAATATCCTCGCAATGGCAGACCCCGAAATCACTGCTAGGGGAATCCATATATACGCAGGTCCTAAGCCTATCTGTCGGAACTCTTGCCAATGACTCAATATAAGATGCCCAATGATAAATATAAGAAGAAACCCCCCTATTTGAAAGAGGGGGACATATTTCAGAACAGAGACTTGATAGTGACAAATAAAAAGGACAAGAGAAACCATCAATAGAAAAGAGACACGATTTGACTTATCATCCCAAAATGTCTTTAGTGCCCCTCTAATCTGATGGAGGAACTTAATTCTATCTCTCAAAGTCATTTATTCTAATTCCTTGTAACGTAAATGGGCTTAGGAGGCGGCCCTTGCCGCCCCCCATTCCATATTATTACTCCTTCATGTTGGTCATTCTCAGTGCACCGACTACGGCATAGATGGCGCCGCCTATGGCAATCATAATCGGGACAAGAGTTGTGAATAATACCTCCGCGTCAGTGCTGCCAGTCAGTAAAGTCGTGAGGATGTAGTTGACCACATAGAAGCCCACACCAATGAGTATCAGGTTTCTTATGTATGCTACCATTTTTTATATCAGCTCTCCTTTCTAATTATTTTCTTTGAGGGGGGTACCTTTATCGCTCCCCCCTCGGACCGGGGTTAGTCGTCGCCCTTCATGTTGGTCAACCTCAGCGCGCCGATGACGGCATAGATGGCTCCACCTATTGCAATCATTATTGGGACAAGAGCTATGAATAGCTCTTCGGCTGCCGTTTCACCAGTTAGGAGGGTGGTGAGGATGTAGTTGACCACGTAGAAACCCACACCAATGAGGATTAAGTTTCTTATATATGCTACCACTTCATTTTATCACTATTCCTTTGCCCCCTAGATGGGAGGACTTAACCACGATAACCATTACGTTATCCCTCGGGGACTACCCCCGGTACTGTAATGTTTAGAGCTTCACACAACGCAGAAAGCATTTGGTGATTCTCCCAAATAGTCGTATTCAAACCCATCACATCCACGCCGGATACATCTTCTGTTAGGCTTGCCAATTCGTCTTCTATGGAATCAAGTTGTGCCAACACCTCAACTTGGAATGAATCAAATTGCGCCAAAATGTCAGCGTTAGAATCCTCAATCTCCGAAACATCAGTCACAGAATCCGTTGTAGGAATATTGCCTATCGCCGTTGCCTGGTTGATTAGCGTGGCCTGGACATTCTGTAATTGATTGCTTAGAGAAGTTAAGGTTATGGACTCAGCCGAACTGGAATTGACCTTTATCCCAACTCCAATAAGAACAAGAACCACAACTACCCCTCCAATGAGTATCAAGTTCCGGTATTTACCCCACACCCCCTGCTTTTTCTTTTGACCCTCTTCTTCTTCTGGTGGCATTAAAACCCTCCTTGTATAAAATAATAAACACTTTTTTTTGTTATGTCAAGGTTTTTTGGAGGAAAATGTGATTTTGTAGCTAAAATTTTCTCGGTTTTTATAAGTTTATTGTAAACCACCCTCTTGGTGGTATAGTAAAAGGGGGTGTAAAATTAGAGTATAGTTTAATTGCTCTTTAACAACTGAATACTGGGCGGGTAGGAAAGGAGATGCAAGATGAAGGTTATGGAGATACGCTTAGAAGATGACGGAGACCGAATAGCCGTTATGACCCAAACCCCCCATACTTATTTAGACTTCGGCATTATATGGGGAAGGAGTTGTAGTGAAGTCGAAACCAATTCAGAAGCAGCGGATGCAATCCGCAACCACCTACTTGGAGTAATTGCCGATGTTGATTGGCAAAAACAGCTTGAACGAACTCAAGCCATAGGAAGGGTAAGCTAAATAAAACTTTACCCACTCAGTATTCAGAGGTTAAAGGAAAGGAAAATATGGAAAACACTAGATGTCCAGATTGTAGGGTAAAACTCAAGAAAGAGTTTACCTGCCGAGCTAACTTAGAGAATGTCCCGATGGGGAATCTCTGCCCTTCTGACTGGTATGATGCTATCTGGACAGGAAACTTTATCTGTCCTAAATGTAAAAAGATAATCCTCAATTCTAAACTCTACGATCCGCACAAATACGATTATCCCAAGGAGGAGAAATGACACCATTTATAATCGGTTTACTACTGGGAATGTTTCTAGGGGCTTATTTAGCCAATAAAGCCTTCCGTGAAAAGGTTAAACAAGAAGGCAAAAAACTCGCCAAAGAGATTGATAAGCTCGCTAGCACAAGCAACACGAAAAAGAAGGAGGGAAAATGAATTTTACAAAGGGAGAATGGTGGGCAGAGTTTATTCAGCTCCCCAATAAACAACAATGGGAGATAAGGGCTACAACCGAACATCCCCTAATCCAGCATATAGCTGACATAGGCAAGCCCACAGATGGCAGCGAGGCAGTAGCCAACGCCCACCTAATCGCAGCAGCACCAGAAAATTTCGAGGCCAATTCTGAGACATTACGAACATTCAGGGATTTGAGAGATAACCACGAGGCTTTATGGAATCACATAATAGACGAATACCCCGGCATCGTAAATCATTGGGATAGAGTCAAGAAAGCCCTTGCCAAAGCCGAAGGGGGGGGCAATGAAAACACACCTAGAAGTTGATTGTTTTGAAGTGGATATGGAGAAATTAGGCATTGCCTTAGATGTTACCCATAGAATGCCACATAAACGGCTAGAGGCGGCACAGGATGTCTTAGAGGAATTGATAAAAGCACTTACGATTGAAAGCAAGAAGGAGTGGGAGGACTATAAGAGCCAAAACACACCCACTTATTACAAAGGAGAGGATATTGCCAATGCTACTCCACCTTCTAACCTAAAAGAGCCGATAATAGTATTTGAGTGCCAAGCCTGTTTTACGAAATTTACCCGGGATGACCAAAACTCAGATGAGCAACAAAATGGGCTTTGCCCTTCCTGCTGGCATCATGACTTGAAAATAATCAAACTCACCACAAGGAGTGAACAGGATAGAATTAACGCAGTATTGGAGGCTTAAATGGATGGGGAAGAATTAGAGGAAGAAAAAGAAGAACCGCATTGTCACCTTGGCGTTGTAGGATATGTAGACTTATAAGTTGGAAGGCTAAAAGGAGGGAAAAGATGGAATATACAAAGGGAGAATGGAGAGTTATCCCATTAACTCAACCTGGTTGGAGGCATTTGGTTGCTAGTGACGAATCCTTGATTGAAGTTGCTAAAATATATTTAAGGGGTAAAAATCCCGATGTGGAATCTCTAGCCAATGCCCACCTAATCGCAGCAGCACCAGATATGCACCAATCAGGAACAGGACTTGATATAGCTATTGGGGAGGCAATAATTAAAATCGCCCAAGCGACAAAACTCAGTAATGCCTTAATCCAAATAATACAAGAGACTGTTCTACCCGCTCAACAAAACTGGAGAAAGGCAAAAGCCAAAGCCGAAGGGGAATAAGGACAACTATGATAATCACAAGAACAATCCCCCAAGATTCTAGTTGGCTTCTACCGCGAACCCCTAAACAGAGTAGTAGCATAGGCAAGTTAGCAATGATTCTTGGCATTAAGGAATATATAGAGGATAGCCCTTCTACCAGATATGAGGCTAGGGGGTTAATCTACTACTTGCTTATGCAAACAAGATTGAGGAGGCAAAATGAAAAGCTCCCTAATAATAAAAGTGGAAATTTTAGCAGGAACTCACCTACGGGAAGCTGCTCAAGAGATGATAACTCTTAGACAAAAATTAGGAGTTAATATAGAAGGCAGCTTTAATGGGGTTAATTTATACGTAGGCCACAACACTAAGAATGTTGATGAAATTGAACAGGAATATGACCGAGAAATCAAAGAGAAACATAAGGAGACGGAGTGAAAGTCATAAACATAGAACCGTACAAAGCCAAAGACAAAACTGACCGCTGGAAGGTCATATTTGAGGGCGATCCTAACCCCCTAATAATGGGGACAGAGCCTAGTTTTGTCATAGGCACAGACCTTCCCAAAGACCAACTTAAACTCACTAGTAAAAACCACGCTTATTTCTATACCTTAGTAGCTCAAGAGAAATCCTACTCAAGAACGCCCGAACAGGCAGCTTCTATTGAATTACAAACCGTTTGGAAAGGACTTGTTGAGATTTTCATTGCAGGGAAGTTAGAAGAGTTTGAAACATCGGAAAGCCCTTTTGTTAAGGGGATGCGTAGATACGCTGAAAGAAGATTAGTTCAAGATCACCCTATGGTAGAAGAAGCCCTAAGAGAATATAAGGAGGCAAAATGAAAAAGGAACAAATAGAGCAGATTCTAGGACACCCACTACCGAAACTACTTGCTGTGAGCCAGAACCTTGATGGGTTAGAAACGGTTTTAAGTGTCGCTATTCAAGAAGGCGAACTAAGAGGCCGCCGATTCGCCCATGAAGAACTGAACTCAAGTATCCATGCCGGCTACAACAAGGTTTCTGCTGGAAATTAAATTAGAGGAGGAAGATATGATTGATAAGCAAATGAGCTTACTACTAGGGGAGTGTGCCGACTGTGGCTTTAACCTCCAAAAGAATGGGCACCAAACCATTAGACTCTACTTCAAGGAGGCTTTTGTAGAGGAATTTCCATTTGACGTATTACCTGAAGCCGTAGAAGACAGGTGCCTCGACTACTTGAACGAACTAAATACGGAGGCTCCTGAAAAAGACTACACGATTTTCCTCCTTTTTGAAAACGGTGGTGGGGGTTTGCAATGCCTCCACCACCACCTAAAGGGAGAAAAGAATGCGGATTGTTGAGCAGATACCAAAGGGGTTAAGGCTTCTAAGGGGACCCAAGAGAAGCTATGCTGTTACAGTTTCAGTTATTGACGCTTGCTGCAGTAATAACGGTGGATGTGATAAGTGTAAGTATGGCAAGGAGTGTGGAAAACTCTTTGATAGAAGATGTGATAGTGGCAACCACGCAAGGAAAGAAGAAACGCAGTAACTCGGTACACCTATACCGGAGCAGAAAGGTATTGCGATTGGATACCAACTATAAACCTGAAGGAGGTTATACGAAATGCTGGAGCGAACAGACTTTATTGAGGTGAAATTATGAACGAAGAACAACGGATAAGAGAAGAGGCTATATTTCGTTGCTGTAGTGAGATAAATGGAGTTGTTTCTAGTTGTAAGAAGGAAGATTGCCCTAATTGTGGTTTCAGAATCCCTGGGGTAGAACAAGCCATAGACCAAATCCTCTCACTTAAAGGCATCAGAATAGAGGCAGAGAATCAAGACTTGCCTGAACCCGACATGGATACTCATATTTGGAGAGATTACTCCCCCGATATGGCTTACGAGAAAGCTCAACAAGATATGCTCACCCCCAAAGATGGGAAGGTTTGGGTTAAATGCTGTAAGAAGGAGGAGCAATGAGGACTTTTATTGAGCAGAAGGGCGACCTCAAAAGACGGATTGAAGATTTGGAGATACGAAACGCACGGCTATATGATGAGATAGACGATAACGAACTGGAAATTTCCAAACTCCAAAAGACCTTAACTGAGGTTGGAACACTAAGGGAGGAACATGGAAGCTAAAGATAGGATGATTCAAAAGGTATTTGAGTTTACAGATAGATACATTTCGGATAAGGAAGCAGAGCAATTGCTACAAGAGGGAAGAAAGGAAGTGGTGGACTTTGTAGAAGAACATATGTGTAACCTAGAAGAATGGACTGGATGGCAAGAGCAGAAAGAGGAATGGGGAATAAAGCCCTCTTAAAAACAATGATAGATGGAGGCTAGAAATGACGCAGATTGAATGGGTCAAGAATCCCGACAACACTACTCAAGGAATCACTGTAAATAGTAAGACCGGCTGCAAGAACCATACGCCAGAGGGATTATGCTTGGGGGGGCTATTCCCCTGCTATGCCTGGAGACTAGCCTACACAAGATTGAAGCAGAGGTATTTGGAACATGCGAATCTAGCGATACCTGATGGGGAAACTCATAAACATCTATATCTAAAGAATGAGCATTACCGTGACCCCTTCTATCCTCGCTTTTGGGAAGATAGGCTAAAACAGCCTTATCAGGTTAAGAGGCCGACTGGCATCTTCCTGGATGATATGAGTGATTGGATGGGAGATTACTGGCCTGAAGAATGGACACAGGCTGAACTCCAAATGATGAGGGATAATCCTCAACACCGAATCTATACCTTAACCAAGCAACCTCAGAACCTAATCAAGTTCTCGCCGTTCCCGCCGAATTGTTATGTCGGGGTTAGTGTTACACGAAATAATCAACTGGAAAATGCCCTGAAATATCTCAAGCAGATAGAAGCTACTGTAAAGTTTATCAGTTTTGAGCCACTGTTGGAGAGGATAAACCTTGATGTTTAAGGGTAAGGCGTGATATACTGTTACTAGGAGGTGCATCATGCCAACAATAGGAGAAATTAAAAGTGAACGGATACTGGGATACAAAGGGAATCGCAATAGGATATGGACTATTTGCCCGCAATGCCAAAAGGGAAGATGGGTTGTTCTATCAGTTACTAAGCGACCAAACTATAGTGGGCTTTGCCATCAATGCAATGCCTCAGTTCGAGGTGGTAAGCGAATTAAAAGAGGTTATCGTTGGATGAACAGTAATGGCTATGTCTTAGTAAAACTCCAACCCGATGATTTCTTTTTCCCAATGGTAGGCAAAGATGGTTATGTCTTAGAGCATCGCCTAGTTATGGCTAAGCACATTGGGCGTTGCCTTCAATCCTGGGAGATTGTCCACCATAAAAATAGCATCAGGGGTGATAACCGAACAGAGAATCTACAGCTAGTTACGGATGATAGGCATAAGCAAATCAGTATCCTTGAAGCTAAGATAGCCAGGCTTCAAAAAGAGAATGAGCAACTAAGGAAGAGATTAAATGGCAAAAGAAATACTGCCTAATAAAAATCCTGAATATTGGAAACATACTGTAGAGTGCCCTCATTGCTTTGGCCGGGGAAGGGTTGCCAGAGAGCCTTACGTATTAGAACCTGATACCTATAAAGAAGTCTACGAAGAAGAGATGGCTCTTATGGAAGCAGGGCACATTTTGAAAATAGAGGGAGGTAATAATAATGAATAAATTAGAGGGTTCGGGTATCAACTGGCTCATTATTGGTGCTCAAACCAAGCCCTACAAGCCACCTGAGATTTCTTGGGCTCAGGAGATAGTAGAGGCTGCGGACAAGGCGGGAGTCAAGGTGTTCTTGAAGGATAACTTGAAGCCTCTATTGATACCAGAAGATTGTAGCAAGCCAAACTATCTTACAGAAGATGTATTTTGGGCTTCTGAGAAAGCTCAATTACGACAGGAAATACCTAAGTGAACTTCAAGAAAGGAGAATAGAAATGAATTATCCAGAACATAAACACCCACATGGGATAGATGATGTTCCACCAGACAAATTTAGGATATGGGTATGTGACGAATGTTGCCATTTCTTCACCGACAATGAAATTAGAGAAGACACCCCAAAGGGATGGGGACACTCTTGTAAATCACATCCATGCAGGAAAGGACAGAGATGTGAAAGTCACCTTGAACCCTATATGCCTAGTGAAACAATACTGTAGATAATTAAGACAAGAGATGCCGATAGATGGAGGAGAGTAATGAGAGGTCGTACAGCCGGTGACGAGCATAGTAAAGGGAAGGGCTGTTCTGGACGCAGAGAAGAATCTATGCTGACCTGAGCCACTCTTGAATGTAGCGAGTTAAGGAGGGAACGATGATAACACTTAAAATAGATGAGTATTTAATTATCAATTCGTACAACAGAAACAAGCGGTGGGTAGCGAAACGGCCTAACCGCCCAAAAGCCAATGAAATCATCATCCATATTAAAGGGATAGTGAAATACCCTGAACCTATATTTGTAGCTGATTTTGGAGAACTCACTGTCAATGAAGCCGAAGTCTTTGCACAGGCGAGTATGGAATAACTTATGGTCGGTATTCCAGAGAGAACAGACAGGAGATGCCGTCTATCCCTTCAGAATGATAGAGATGAAATGAAGAAAGATTACAAGATAAACGAGCATAATTCAACTGTTAATGGGAGCCCTGGCAGGGATTATGATTGGTTTAAATTTGATTGGGAACAAAAAGAGGAGCATGACTTTTGTAATAGTCGTTATTCTACCAAATCAGAGTACGTTCCCGATGAATTGAAGGGGCAATTAATTGGCATTCAGAAGGCCCCAAAAGTATTCGTTGACGGCTTTTTGATTGCTAAGCATTGTCAATATCTACATGTACCTTATAGGTGGGCGGAACAGGGTACTGTCTATCGAGTGCGACCAAATGATTCTATGTATGCAGGAGAGGTCTATCGTGGGCGTACGATAATAAAGCAAATAGCTATTAAGAAACCGGATGGTTGGTATTGGAGACTAAAGTTTGAGTTATGACCCCAGAGGAAATAAATGAACTGTCAAGAATGCAAAGAAAGGTTATTCCCAACTGATCCTGAAATCGGATATACCTTCAAGGGTAGATATTATCCCCCCTTATGCCAAGGCTGCCCTCAAAAGGATTCGAGCGAAGAGCAGATAATTAAACTAGAAGAAAGGCTAAACGACCTTGAGGCTATATCAGCCATGCCCGGGCAAATACCACGGCGATATTATGAACAGGCCGAGCAACTCCAAGGGCAAATCAATTTCCTCCAGAATAAACTAAACGCTGCCCTCGATAGAGGGAAGAAACGCCAAGAGGCTGGGGAGAAACAACAGCCAAAATCTACTTACAAAGGACTGAAGGTTGGAACCTAAAATATTCCCCCTCGTAAACGGCTATCAGATTGATTGGGAAGAGCCTACCAATCTCAAGGCCAAGATCACACGCTTGCGCCTTTCAAGTGATGGTCAGGTCAAAGGACAGTTAGAGATTCGGCACAGCATGAACGGAACAGAATCATATTTACTGGTCCCAACTCAATTTAACTTCTCGACGGAATCCACAAGGGAGAAACACGCCAAGCAACTAAGTAATAAATTAGACCTCAAGATTGAATGGCGAGAGATTTTCGACTATATCTGCCAGAAAATACAGGAGCTTGCCCGGGGTGGTGAACCTGTAATTGAACTTGTCACAGGGAAGGGCATCAAGCCCCCTGAATATCTACTCTACCCTTTAATCGTGGAACATTATCCCAATGTAATATTCGGTGATCCCAGTGCGGCCAAAAGTACCGTCGCTGTCCTACTGGCACAGGTTCTTATGCTACCTTGGCACGATAACCCTATGGGGCTTATTGCACCACGGAAAAGTGTCAAGTTACTTTACTTGGATTGGGAAGCCGATGCCGAGACGATTCAATGGCAGACAACCCAGGTGCAAAGAGGCATCCCCAATGTAGATATTCTCTCCATACATTATCGGCATTGTTCCCAACCGTTAGCGAATGACTTGGATGAGATAAAATGGCACATTGGTTCGATAAATGCCACTATGATTATAATAGATTCACTGGGGTTGGCTGCTGGGGGAGAATTAAAAGAAACATCGGCTGCCCTTGATTTCTTTGCCGGGCTTAGGGCATTAAAAGTAACGAGCCTTATACTAGCCCATAATTCCAAGGACAAGGAAACAAGAACACGCTCAATTTACGGCAACCAATACTTTACGGCTCAATCCCGCAATATATGGGAGGCCAGGAAAAACCAAGAAATAGACAGCAAGGAAATGGACATTGCTTTATTCCACCGCAAGCCACCACCTTTTGCAGGGGTACATCACCCAATAGGGTTTAAGATTATATTTGACGATGATGAGGGTAAAATGGACATTACCAGTTCCGACCCTAGAAATGTCGGTGAATTTCTTGACCAAATGAGCCTGAAGTCCCGAATTATTGAGGCGTTAAAGTCCGGTGCAATGTCTGTTAAAGAATTGTCTGAAGCCTTAGATGAACCAACTAATCAAGTTAAAGCTCGATGCAATGATCTAAAGCAAAAGAAACTAGCGGTTAAGGTAGGCGATAAATGGGGGTTAAGTAGTTATGATGTTTAGTCCGTACACCCCCGTACACCCCCTGTACAGTACAAGTACCGAGGCGTGGGGGTACAGGGTGGTATTAGTATATATATATTATATATATACTAACCCCTTGTACACCGCCCACATAGTACGTTGTACTCAAAGCTAGGGGTAACAAAGAAATTATTTTAAAAGCGTACAGGGGTAAACAGGAGAGAAATGATAAAAACAAAGAGAAGGAAAACAGATAAACAGAAGCAGGAAGCTCTGCTGGATGAACTCTACAGTGAATATATTAGACGTCGTGCTGTGAAACTAGCCGGGGGCTGTCAATACTGTGGGAGGTTGGTATTAAGTTATAAGGGTTTACAGGCATGCCATATTCATTCACGCAGCAAGCATACTGTTCGGTGGGACATACGAAACGCTTTTGGCGGGTGTGGGAATTGCCATCTTGATCTTGACAGCCACATTGATGCTAAAGCAGAATTTGCCAAGAAGTTACTCGGTGAAGAAGAATATGAGCGCCTTTATGTCTTGGCTAATATGACCACGAAACAGAGTCCGGTAGATTTGAAACTTAAAGAGATAGAATTAAGGGAGTTATTAAAGGAGGTATAGAAAATGGCTTTGAAAATAAGACGGCATGGAAGATACTTGCAACGACGGCAGGATGGGTTTCTTCCCTTTGAAGCACGGCCCTTATCACGTGTTCCTCCTCGTGTACCCTACCTTAAAGACTTGGTAGAAGAGCGCCGCTCAATGGTGAGGAAGGCCAAAACTTTAGGGACTACCCGAACGAAATTTGAGGCGCAGATCAAGGAACTCTATCGGATAAATAACTGGCTCAAAAAGAACAAAGCTGGGAAAATCGTCGCTGATCCCTGGGCTATGTTTAGAGACTTCGGGGATAGGTTTCGTCAAAAGAACCCTGAGTATGATTCACCTTGGGAAAAGCGCCAAAGGAACTGGAGAGACTTTCAGGCAAGGATTGAAAGAACGCTTGAACGGCAAAAAATGAGGACATAAAAGGAGGATTGAAATGAAGAAGCCAGATGTATTGAGTGAAATTGAGGCAATTCTCAAAGTGAGCGGAGTGTCTGCCTATTTGCCAGATGAGATTAAGGATAGTGTCTGCCACAGTGTAGCTATTGATATTGTAGCTTATTATGAGCCTCTAATCCAGCAGGCAAAGGCTAAGGTAGCAAGGGAGATAGAGCAATCACTTAGAAGTGCCCTAGCAGATTCTTATTGCCGAACAATATGTGATAGCGAAACTTGCAAGATGTACTACTACCCTAGTAAGCCACTTTGTGAGTTCCTAGAGAAAATTATTGAGCAATCCCTCAAAGACAAATATATAAAGGAGGCAGCATGAAAGGGATACTATTCAAACCCGATTCAATTAAAGCTATTGTTGAGGGAAGAAAGACACAGACACGAAGGGTGATTAAACCACAGCCTGAGTTAGTTCAAGATTTTGATGGTCAAAAGAAAATATGGTTTCCTAATGTTAATACAATTTGGCTACCAACATCACGACAACAGAAATTAGGCATACAAAATCCAGCATTAAACAAGTATCTTCCCTACCAAGTCGGCGAGGTTGTGTATATCAAAGAGGCGTGGGCATATTTGGGGTGTTCACATGAAATGCCAGCCGATATTTCTGAAGTAGGTATTAAGTATCTAAACGATGGGGAACAGAGAAACATAGCCTTCCCGAATTGGAATGATATGATGAAAGCCATCCCTCAACCCAAACAACCCGATGACCGATTATGTTCTAGATATTGGAAAGCCCAAAAGAAGAAATCTCCCCTCTTTATGTCCGAATGGGCAGCCCGCCGCTTTATCAAGTTTACAGGTGTAGGGGCAGGAAGAGTGCAGGAGATAAGCCCTAAAGACTGTGTTGCTGAGGGGGTTATTGCAGAATATGGTGATGGACTCGCACGTAGAGATAAATTTGAGACTCTTTGGGACTCCATCAATGCTAAGCCTAAACCCGTTTATGCTAAGGGTACTAGTGGGGAAAAGTACATTCTATATTATGAGTCCTACCCCTGGGAAGAAGGCGAGAGAGTAGAAACTTACAGGGGCAAGCCACATTACATTCATGGCAACCCCTGGGTCTTTGTCTATTCCTTCAAAAGAGTAGGGGCTGAGAAATGAGTGGCTGTCTTATTGAGAATAAGCCTTACTATATTTACACTGAATATAACCCCTTTTGGGCTTACATGGGCTGGTGGCTTTATGCAATACCAATTGAAGCTTTAACTGAAAGTAAGAACATAGATGAGTGGGCACGGGCTATTTGGCTTAACTATGATTGGCGGCTAGAGGCATTGTATGAAGGTCTCAGATTGCCCAAATGGAATAGTTTTCGTAGGTCGGATAGCCCAAATTATAGGCCAGACCCATCTGATTATTGCCCTGCGTTCATGAGGAAATATCCAGCAGGTGTCGTATGTCAAATTAAAGATGATGGCAGGGAATTTATTCCTCAAGAGGCAGACCTAATTGGAGACTACCTTCGCATCGTTCGCCAAAGACAACTAGACCATATCGCAAAAGCGACTGAGAAATGAAGCAAGCAATCAAAAGGAGGGAATATGAATGAATTAAGGGAGGGACTTAAAAGAATCCTGACAGACAGTATGCAGACCTATGAAGATAAAGTCAAGGAAATTAAGGGGTTATTCAAAGAAGCTGGCTATGTGAAACTAGCAGAAGCCCAGAGCTTGCCTGATGTGTGGGTTAGGGATATACCAAGCGGTAAGTTAGTCCAAGAGGATATGTGGAACAAAAGCTGGCGAAAGGTTGAGTTATGAAAGTTTCAAAGCCAAAACATAAAGATTTTTAATACTCAAGAAGTTATGGAGTTGAATTGCGAATCATAGCATACCAAACCAGCACCAGAGAAGATAAAGTCCTCATAGAAGAAAGTGGGGGACAATTTGTCGTCTCAAAAGAGATTGACGAGTTATTCGGCTTTCTTTTAGAGGATTTTGGGGAGCCTGTAATTCCAGTATCCTGGGACCTTGATTCTACCGTGTCTATTATTCTTAGGTTACTGGGCGAAACGAAATGCCGTCGCCTCCGAACTGAAAAGCGATTATTTATCCCTCCGTTTCATCTATTCTATATCCCCGATAAAATTTTCAGTGTAAGACACACTCCAACTGGAAGGAAGATGTCGCTTTACGGTCTTAAACAATACTTCCCCGACCTCGATGTTAACAACGTAGAGGAAATTCAGATGTTGGGCGTGAAGTTACTTAAAGAGCTTGAGAAAATGGGTATGAAACCCACGAAGTTAACAAGCCCGGTGGCGATTTATGATGAGTGTGTTTTATCTAAGCTGGACTTACCAGGGGTTAAGGATATTCCCGTGAAAGTTCTTGAATACGCATATCGAGCGAGTGGGAGGCTTTGGATTGAGGCAGCGCAAATAGGATATTGGGAATGAATATAGTTTACCAAGAGCCTAACGCAACCATCTATTGTGGCCACGCCTTGACTGAGCTAAAGTCATTGCCGGCTGAAAGCGTGGATTGTGTCATGACCTCCCCGCCCTATTGGGGACTCCGGACCTACAAAACAGAGCCTATCATTTGGGGAGATAATCATTGCGAGCATGACTTCCAGTTAGATGGTAGCCGGACCCGGATACATAAAGGCTGGTCAACTGGCACAAGAACAGTAAGCGAGGGGAGTCCTTCGTCTAACTATGACCACTTTGGGAAAGCAGAACAAGGGCAATTCTGCCTCAAATGCAACGCATGGCGAGGCGAACTAGGCTTAGAACCCACAATAGAACTCTACATAGAACATCTAATTTTAATCTTCAATGAGGTTAAACGAGTCCTGAAAAAGACAGGCACTTGCTGGGTGAATCTCGACGACTCCTATGCTGGTGGCAAAGGACAAAGCGGTTGTGGTGATGCTGAGTATCAAGAGAACAGGACTGATGCCACGTTGAATAAGCCATATCATCAAATGGGTGGCCATGGGCTTATCAGACCTGCCGATGGCAAAATCGGTGTTCCCGCCAAATCCCTCTGTCTAATCCCTCAGCGTTTTGCTATCGCTATGGTAGAACAAGGCTGGATATTAAGGAACGATATTGTCTGGGAAAAACCAAATCCCATGCCTGAATCGGTTAAGGATAGGTTCACAGGCTCCTGGGAACATTTATTCTTCTTTGTTAAGAGTAAGAGGTATTTCTTTGAGCAGCAGTTTGAGCCGATAACAGAAGCAACCATAACTCGCAATTTATATCCTCATTCTGGGGGTGGTGAATATGCAATCAGCAGGGTGAGGGGGCCGGGCGAATTTGGCAATAAACTTCAAGGGCGGAATAAAAGAGACGTTTGGGAATTCCCAACAATTTCCTGCCCCTTCCCCGGCGTTCACTTTGCCACATTCCCTGAGAAGTTATGCGAGACACCGATATTAGCGGGGTGTCCTGGTCAAATCTGCAAGAAGTGCGGGAAGGCTAGGGAGAAGATATATAAAAACGAGAAGATTATCCGCCCTAGACCAAATCCCTTCACTCAGCCAACTGATGATAGAAGCCCATCGCCCAATGACTTTGGCGGGACAGCAAGTGAATTTGTAGGCTATACCGATTGTGGCTGTAATGCGGGCTTTGAAAGTGGCGTAGTATTAGACCCCTTTATGGGAAGCGGTACTACTTTAGCAGTAGCCAAGAGATTAGGTCGTAAAGGGATAGGGATTGATATTAGCCCAGACTACTGTAAGCTGGCAGTTAAGAGAATACAGGGGATTTCTTTGCCGATGGAGTTAAGCGTATGAAGTTATCCTGTGCTATATGGGTTAAACGTTGCCCGACTTGTGGTTTGCTATTTATTTTTAGAGCTAATAGAAAGAACCAAATATATTGTTCCTATAAATGTTGGCATACCGTGAGGGCTTCACAGATTAGAGGTGTGAATAATCCTTGCTATGGGCGAAAACATACTGAGGAAGAACGAAGGGAGATGAGCGAAAGGCATTATGACTGTTCTGGTAGCAAGAATCCCCTATATGGCATAGGGCATACAGAAGCAACCAAGCGGAAACTTAGCATCTTCCATATAGGCAAGGTAATGTCGGAGGAAACGAAACAAAAGGTGAGCATAGGATTGAAAAAGCATTGGGCTACACATAAACATCCATCTATTGGCTTATCACCTTCTCCTGAAACAAGGAAGAAGTTAAGCGACGCATTGAAGGGATCCAAGTGTCATCTATGGAAGGGGGGGACATCTAAAGAACCTTACCCCTTTGAGTTTGACCATGAACTAAAAGAATCTATTAGGGCTAGGGACAAATATAGATGCCAATTATGCCATAAACCTCAAAATGGGCGCAGATTGCCGATTCACCACATCGACTACAATAAGAAGAATCTTGCCCCTAGCAATTTAATATCGTTATGCGAAAGTTGCCATTCAAAGACGAACACTCATAGAACCTATTATACTAAATGTTTTTCTGAATTACTGCAACGAGGAGCGACAAATGGCCATCTATTCCTATGATATTCGGTCAGCCTTCCCGTCAGTAGCAAAAGAACTTGTTGACACAAGAGATTGCAACTGGATAGAAAGCACCGAATACCGGCCAGATGCAATATATGGCTTTGTAAGGGCGATTGTAGAAATCTATTCATGGGTAATGGTATCTCCGATTATTCAGGAAACAGAAGCCGGTTTAATCTCTCCAACAGGAACTTGGGAAGAATATCTTACTAAAGCTGAATTAGATTTCATAACGAAGCATAAAATTGGCTCGTATCGTATCATCGAAGGTTGGTGGGCTGTTACTACTAGAAAGGCTATGAGGAAACCGCTTAAAGTTCCTTTGGAGAAACTTCTAGTTTACAAGCAAGGGACAGAACTTCAAAAGTTATTGGCGAAGCGTATGTCAGTTGGTGCTTTCTATGGGAAGTTTGGCGAAGAATGGTCAGAGGAGTTTGGTGATTATTTTAACTCGGTATATTTTGCAGAAATCAGTACGGCAGTTCGGCTTCAAGTCGGAGAATTCCTTTATGCTCATGGTATCGGTCCCGGGGATAACGAAGGTAGGAAGCACCTTTTAGCAATCGGAGTGGATGGCATTATGTTAGATTGTCCTATTGAGGAGGTAACAAAGTGAGGGTATTGATAGCGTGTGAATGGACTCAGGTAGTGGCGAAAGCCTTTCGGCACAAAGGGCATGATGCGTATTCCTGTGATGTCATACAAACTGAGGGCAATCTTACTTGGCATCTTCAGGATGATGTATTGCAGCACCTCAAAGATGGCTGGGATATGATGATTGCCTTCCCGCCCTGCACGTATCTCTGTAATAGTGGGGTTCGCTGGCTGCATGAGAGACCAGAAAGGCAGAAGCAATTAGAAGATGCGTGTGAGTTCTTCAATGCTTTACTTAATGCCCCAATACCGAAGATAGCGATTGAGAATCCTATCCAGCATAAGTACGCAAGGGAGAGAATACGAAAGCCTGACCAGATTATACAGCCATATCATTTTGGGGGTATGGAGAGTAAGGCGACCTGCCTGTGGCTGGAAGGGCTACCGCCATTATTGGCATACTTCACAGGTGGCGATTTTATTAAGCAATCCTGCTTCTTGCAATCCCCTTCACCGGCAAGAGGCAAGGAGAGAGGTCGTACCTTCCCGAGTATAGCAAAAGCAATGGCGGAACAATGGGGGTAAGCATGGAACAAGAATTTAGCCAATGGCGATTAAGCTATCAGGGACCTGCTCTAATCATAAGCTCAGGATTAGTTTATACAGAGACGACAAAACCTAAAGGGCTACATTTAGAGGATGTCCTTAAAATGATTAAGAAGCACCCCCGGTTACAGTATTACGAGACGAAAGTAAAACGGCGCTTAACTTTGGGGGATGCTTTAGCTCAACATCGTATGGAAGATTTAGGGAAAGAAATGGAGTTTTCAGTAAGTATAAACTTAATAGATGTTCAGCATGATCGAAACTTTCCGAAAACCCCGCGAACTGGTGGGCAGTTATTGAGTAAGCACTTTACAAGTAAGCCTAGAAAGGTAAATGAGGATCATTAGAGTATTCCCGAAGCGGACAGCAATGACGCCGACAGATGAGTATGCTTTTGTTGGTGATCCCCCAATGTTTCTACCTGAAGCCGATGAGTGCCATATAGATTGCACCTTCACTTGGGACAAACCCAAAGCAGAAAGGTTAGCGAAAGCATGGGGGCAGTATTATAAGGTGAAATTAGGTGGTTGTGCCTATGATGATCCTTGCGATGGCTTTATGCCTGGGATGTATGTTTGCAAGGGCGTAGTGTTTACTAGCCGGGGCTGTAACAATCAATGCCCATGGTGCTTGGCTTGGAAGCGAGAAGGAAAGTGGCGACCATTGCCTATCATTGAGGGCAACAACATTCAGGATAACAACGTGCTTCAGGGCAAGGCACACTTTGAGAAGGTTGTCGAGATGCTAAAAGGGCAACGCCACATTCAATTCGGCGGCGGCTTAGACGCTCGCTTGATAACCGATAAGGTAGCAGATCAGATAAGGTCATTGCGGATCTATCAGGTATTCTTGGCTGCTGACACTAAGCAATCCTTATGCCCTTTGGAGAGAGCTATTAAACATCTTGGCTTATCTCGGAATAAGGTTCGGTGTTATGCCCTATTAGCCTTTAATGGTGAATCAATGAGCGATGGGATAGAACGACTTAAGGCAATCTATGATCTAGGGGCTATCCCTTTTGCTCAGTTATATCAACCACCAGATAAGAAGATTGAGTATTCAAAAGAATGGCGAGACTTAGCAAGAACATGGGCAAGACCAGCAGGTACAAAGGCTTTTATGGCTAAAGTAGATTTAGCCTAGAAAGGTATAAGAAGGAGGTTTAACATGAATAAAATAGAACGAAGCAAGGAAGTTATCAGGCTCACTTTGGAAGAGGAAACCATAGAGGATGTGAGGGGGATTCCAGTAAAGGAAGCCAGTATCAATTTCGGGCTGGCTATCATAATGGCTTTCGCATTTGCCCTGCATTTGGGATTGACGGCGTGGCAATTAGCGGTTAGTCTGCTGCTTTTGGGCTATGACCTTATTACCAAGGGTTTAGCGAAATTTATACCATCCCCGAAAACAGCGTCAAAGACTTAAGGGATAGTAATTATACATCTTGAGGCTTTAACCCCCAAATTTTAGCGTCTCAGGGCTTGGTTAGGGGATTTCTGGACAATTCACACCGAGCCTGCCTTGCCTTAGAAAGCAGCAGTTCCTTTTGTCGCTTAATAAGAGGAGTTACTTTGGCAGTTCGGCGTTTATCTTTAGTGCTTTTCTTTTTCAGTAAGTTGACATCGGTCACAGGAAGAACAACGGCGATTACTTCGCCATCGGCTAAAATCTGGAAGGGCAAATTAGCTTGAAGTTCTTTTGCCGTTAGCTTGTTAACCTGATGCTTACTTAGTTGTTTCATTGGAGCCTACGCTGAACTTATGATATATTTGCTCTTACTGGATATGCTCCCATACGGCATAGCCTTCGTTCCTCATCAGTTAGTTCATGTCCATACCACTTGATTTCTAATAGCCTGTCCATCTCTTTATCATGCTGAACTATCTCAGCAACCTCTCTATTTATCCTTTCACTGTCCTCTTGGCTCAAGCACCAGCATGTTCCACTATCAAGTTCTTGCTCCAGCCTTGCGATATACTGGTTTATTAGGAGCTGTCGCTTCTTTGCTTCTTCTAAGTGTCTCTCTGAGCTTAGTATCTCTTCACTTGTTAGTGGTCTTGTTCCCATTCTTCACTCCTCCTTCTTAACATCATTAGTTACCATTCTAATTTCTTATTAGTGGATGCTCTAACTAATATAGATCCTAAGATAATCTCTAGTGTGCCTAAAGGTAATGGTAAGATAGATGGCAATGGCAACACAGGGCAGATAACCTTATGAGTACAAGTAAACACAGCGACTAAAATTCCCATTATTATTGTGCTGATACCTAAAAGCAGAGCAAGGATTTGTGTATTACTCATTCCTCCCTCCTTTTATCCCAATAAGGACTCTTACATTTAGCGCACCGGGTAGGGTGAGGATTAAGAGATTCCCATTCATGGCCGCATCTAAGACAGTGGAGCTGATACTTCTCAGGTAGCTTGTTAACATCGTTATTTCGGGGTTTATTCCAGTAGGGAGACTTACATTTAGGGCAATGTTTAGGCGGCGCTGGTTTATTAGGGAACCATTCATGGTTGCATCTTAAACATTTAAGTTGAGTTATCGTTGTTTCAGCCATTTTACCCTCCTTGTCTTTTAAGGAACTCAATAAGCATCTCGGTATTAGGTATTTGATGTTCTCCCTTTTCCCATTGGTCAACGGTGAAGTCAAAGAAAGCATCTCTATCTTTGCCGAGGTCAAATAAGCCCTTAAAGAAAAAGCCGAAGGCAGTAAGTACCAGGATTATCGCAACTGCACTAATGGCGATAGATGCGGCACTATTGGCAACAACAATAGCGGCACCGGCGACGAAGGTGATGATGGCGATTAACCAGGGTGATTTAACCTTGTGGGGCCACCTCCATCTAAAGTAATCATCCCAATACCCTCTAGCAATATGTCTGATGTCTCTTGATGTTAGCTGTTCTTTCATATTTTCCCTCCTTCTTTAGACTTGTTAATATCATGGGTATTAAGTAGGGCGAGAATCTTCTGCTTCACCTTCCGGGTGATGGCTCTATATCTAGCATATGCCTTAACTGGGTCTCTCCGGGATTCTACTAGGGCTAAATGTATTTCTCCCTCACTCAACTCCACCTTCTCTATCTCCGCGCTTATTAGGGTGAGGATTTGGGTAGTATGGTTATCTATATATATGCTTTCTCCTATCACGAAGTCTTTAAGATACCTTGCCATCCTTTCTTTCATTTATACCTCCTTTAACATCACAAATTGTGACCTTATTTACTCCAAAGTCCATTACTTCACCACAATTTTAGAGATTGCCTGATAGAGTGCTTGGCAATCAACTTCTCGCTACCTTCAGTTCTAATACCTCCATTTCGTCTTCGTAGATATAATGACTACGAAGACCGTTTTGAAAGTCAACTATCCAAGCTGCTGGTAGAGTCTCTGTTTGATGTAACCATCTTTCTCTCAGCTTGCCAATTTCACCACAACTCAATATGGGCGGAATCTCTACAATAACTCTCACATTATCCCCTATTTTCAATTCCTTTATCTGTTCCTTTGTTAATTCATTCATCTTCTCCTCCTTTAAGGCTTATTCAATCAACGCTCCTGCTTTACTCCTTCAATCATTTCAATAGGGCGAGAATCTTGTTATGAGCAACCTCAAAACTACTATGGCACTCTAGTCGCAAGGCTAACTCCATTAAGGGGAATCTCTCAGCAGTAAAAGGATTCTCCACCTTCTCTATCTCCTCGGTTATTATTTCAACAGCTTTATTAGCCATAGTTATCCATTCATCACCCCCGCTATGCTTGTACCAAATCCTGTTGAACTCCAATGCCATCTTCTCTCTCATTCTTCCCTCCTTTATATACCCCTAAGTATATACCTTAATAAAAAGGGTGTCAATACTTTTATGACATAATGTTAAAGAAAATCATTTTAGCTTGTTAACATAGTAAGAGGGTATTGACAATCCTTAAAAGGCAGTAGTAGAATGAAAGTGTTTTAGAGACGGAGGTGCTGGTGCCCTCGGAATGAAGACTAGAGATAGTGTATATAGGTGTAATGCCGGGCGTGCAGAGGGTTGCTCTTTACTGTGGGTCGCTCCCTCAGGAGAATAGAGCCAAGAATGGGTAGGAGCCTTTTATCAGCCAGCCAGCACCAAACTTCCCTTTAGTATTATGAGACGAGCCATTGAGATAGTTAGAGAAGATTGGGGATACTTCTTATTTCCTGCTATTGCGATTGGCGGGTTAGTTTTAGCTAGTAGTGGGTTACAGGTCTGGGTAAGTATCGTGGGTTTAGTGTTAGCTGTTATTGGAATGGGTTTGACTATCTTTTGGAGAACGCCACCTACTGTTTAGTTTTCCCCTAATCAAGCCCTTAGAGCCTCAAGAAAGCCCCTTAAAGGATATCATTAGTATCAAACCATCTATTCCTATTATAACCTTGAGCCATTAGTTACTTAAACCTTTCGGTAACATTAGGGAATATCCCCATATAACGCTCTAGCCAGCAAGCTAGATTCTGGCTGATAGCTTCTAACGACATCTTCTCCAGTGGTAAATCCTCTACTGATTGTGGTGGTGTTTCTTTCATTAAAAACTCTATGTCTGGGGTAGAACTATAAAAGGCTAATATTAAACAATCCCGTATATCACGCATAGTCAATCCTTCAACCATAGCCTGCCCACGTTCACCATCACTTGTCCAAGGTTGACCGTTATATGAGTGGTTGCGGTCTAAAACATCTGCCAATCCTATGCATTCTATATCCTCGATCGCATCCAGGATTTGTTTCGCTACCTTGGCCTTAGAGTATTTGTCGCCTGCCACATAAACCTTTTTCATTCCCTCTCCTTCTTCTTAATTTTATCCCAATAAGGAGACTTACACTTACCACATCTAAGGGGGTGAGGATCGTTAGACTTCCACTTATGGCCACATCTTAAGCAAACCAATTCTTTATCGAGGGCGATAGTATCGGGGCGCGTTGTTACCAAGCCGCAATCAAGACACCGGTATCTTTGGGTCTTAGTCTTTACCCGGGCTTTCCAGGAGACAGAGAAGCCGGCCTTTTGCAATCTCTCACTATTACACTCCGGGCATATCAAATTCGCCTGTTCTTTAACTAGAGTCTGTGTATCCATTATACCTCCTTTAGCCTTTCTCTCTTACTTTATTATAGTAACTACAAGGATCTTTGCACCAAGCTACCACGATAGATTCGGGTAATAAGTTACACCAACCATATCCGCTGTCTATGAACCTGTACTGTTCACACAGGGTGCAGTAATCAGGTTTCTTTAGGTCGTGGCATTTGGTGCAGAAATCTGACCATTTACACCCAATAGACATTTTCTTACGGAATGGATTCCTCATTCTTTATCTCCTTTCAGCTTGTTAACATCGTAAACTATCCAGTAAGTTCTTTAACTAGCTTGGTGTGTTCTTGCTCATAAATATATACCTTGTCTCGCTTTAAGCATTCATCATAGCAAGCATCGCATTGCCAGTGATAATCGC
>Ga0307433_1000197_pt1 | contig 55050 bp, 40 predicted proteins | sample SalMarWE160210MG_FD_202166 | JGI IMG/M metagenome (GOLD analysis project Ga0307433, IMG submission 202166) | Salt marsh sediment microbial communities from the Plum Island Ecosystem LTER, Massachusetts, United States - WE1603-210 | ecosystem: Environmental > Aquatic > Marine > Intertidal zone >...
CAGCTTCTTGCCCGAGTTCATAAAGCTTTTCAGCCTGCTGCCTAGTCAAACTCGGTCCGATTTTGATACCACCAACTTCGATAATAGTATCTGCTGCATTTACCTTCATAGCAGCATTATATGCACTCCCTTGCAAAGCGCAAGTTGCCTATTTTAACATTTAGAAAAATGTCAAATCATCTTGCGGCACTTCGGTGAGATGTTACGGATTTTCATATATTCTTCGATCATCATCCATCCGGCGCTCCGCCCATAATACCGATACTTGGTTATGTGAATGAGAACATCCTGTTATCAACATTAGTACCATAAGACAGAGGATTATAATTGTATAAATCTTCATCACATTTCCTTCCTGAGATTTCCCATAATCTTTCGGGATAAGTTAAGCTGCAAATAATACTCCGCTTTCAATATATATCGGCTATTTCTATGAATACCCTATTACAATATAAGAAATAGAACACAAAACAGAAAACGGGATCAAGCAGAAGCTTTGCTGCAAGTGCGGAAAATGGAAAAGCGAGAGCGAGTATTATAAACACAGGTCAACCAAAGATGGTTTAACAAAGGCCGGAAAACCTAAAAACGTCCCGCCGGACGGCCCAATAATTCTTATCTTATATCTACAAATTTGACAACCATTTTTTAATGTCAAGTGAAAGCTATGCAGGTTTCAAGCTCACAGTACAAGAAATCGGCAAGAAATACCGTCCGGTGAATTGTCCCCGTTTTGCCCCTCGGCGTTAAGGCTTGTGTTATCAATGGTTTGTGAGACGTCCGTGATAAAATTAGACTCTCCAACCTCCGGATTAATAGTTTGTCTTCTATCACAACGGGCTTGCCCTTAATTACGTGAGTACTCACACGTCATAGTAAAAACACGCCAAACGGCACTTTTAGTCTACATGAATTGAAGTTTTTCTCAAATTGAATGGTCCGCTTCCTATCGTAACTGCTGCTGTGGCTTCTTACGGCTTACTACTTGTAGTTTGACAGGACGGCTTTCGCGACGCCTTCGCTTATCGTGCCGGCATCGAGAAGGGCGTTTACGGATTCGGTCATTGTTACCATGCCGTGCTTCTTGCCCGTTTCGATAACGCTCCTCAGGAAGAATCCTCCTTTTCTCCTGATTATGTTCTTTGCGGCACTCGTGACAACCAGTACCTCGCAGGCGACCCTTTGTTCGCCGTTTACCGTGGGGATTAGTTCCTGGTGAATTATGCCCTGAAGAGATTCGGCCAGAAGAAACCTCAACTGGCCTTCATCGGTAGCGGGGGCATAGCTCAGAAGTCTTTCGATAATCTTATCGAGTGATATGACGTGCAGCGTGGAAAGGACCATGACTCCGGTCTCAGCGGCCGCCAGAGCGATCTTGATAGTTTCGTAGTCTCTCATCTCGCCTATCGCAATCACATCCGGGTCCTGTCTCAGAGCTGCCCGAAGTCCCGAATAGAAACTCTTGGTGTCCCTTCCAACTTCTCTTTGCCTGACAACGCCAGCTTTATTTGTATGCACGTACTCGATCGGATCCTCGATGGTCACGACGTGTTTCTCGCTGGTCGTATTTATTTCATCGATCATTGCCGTCATTGTCGTGGTTTTGCCCTGGCTGGTGCTTCCGGTGATCAAGACCAGTCCTTTTGTTCTGCCGGCAAGGTCTTTGACGATGTCCGGCAGAGATAATTCCTGAATCGTTTTCGGTCGGTTGGGAAGGATTCTGATTGTCGAGCCGACCGCACCATTAAAATAGCCGACATTGATCCGGTACCTGCCGGCTCCGTCCGCCAGCATCAGGTCATAATCAAGATTCTTCTTAAACTCGGCCTGCTGTTCTTCGGTAAGTAGTTCCAGCGATATGTCCCGGCTCTGCTCGGTGGTCAGCTTTTCCTTTGTAATCGGGACCAGTTTTCCTCCCACCCGAAAGAGTACCGGGGCACCGGCACAAATATGAATGTCAGTTGCCTGTTGGGCTTTTGCGTGCTCTAAGAGTTGTTTCCTGCTGATCATGGAACTCGATTCTGTATTTGCCGGTGCCTTTGAGAGTCTGCCTGCCTCGGCTGCACGATGTATATATTTGAACTTCCACCTCTTCGTCAGATGCAATACTCGCAGTCACACCTAATGCAGAAGCGCGGATATTCATTTTACTAACATCCAATTGTATAGTTCTATTAAAGATTTCGCTACTTTTTTCCCGGGTATTTTCATTCGCCCACAATAAACCGCTTGCCAGCAGGTTTCGCCTGCATGCCTTCAGATAAGCATTTTGCGACTGGAACTGCATGGTGTTGGCGATACCGGACAAGGCGAACATCTCGATTCCGATAACGATGATCGCCATAATAACAAGTATTAAAACAAAGCCGCGGCGCCTTTGGATCTTCATCTTTATCTCAGCTCCTTTCCGAGTGCACCTGCAAAATACAGATGTGAATGGGCCATTTTCTTTTTCCATTCGCCCCGCCTTTTGTGCTCGATATGGGTGTTTGCCTCGACAGCATAGCCTCGACCGTTTTCGGCCCATACCTTCCATTGCACGCTCGCGTGAGGCAGTAACCAGGATATTGGATTCTCGGCGTTGCTTTGCCCGGCGTCCGTTAGTTTTTGTCTCAGCACCCGCCCATCCTTCAATTGATAGCTGAACACACCTTCCGGCAGCTCGATTAAGACTTGCCGGTCGTTCGGGATGTGCCCCGCATACGATAGCGGAAGATCTTTTGCCCGGTCGATATCCTTCTGCATCTGCGACAGCATATGCAACAGTGTCGTGTGCTCGTTCGATATCCTAATAGACCATGGGATCTCGCTGACAAGCGTTTTAAATAATCCGTCAAAGAAAAGAAAGACAAAAGGAGTAATGACGATGATCAACAGGATTTCTACTAAGCTAAAGCCCTTACGCATATTTATCACTTCCCTTCGGTAAAAGGTTCGTTCCTTGAAACATATCTGGAGAGTTGAATCTCCACTTCCTTGCGAAAGTTCCTGCCGCTCGCTGTGACGTTCACCAATTCCATGCCTTGCCACTGGTCGTCCCCGTCTGATTTCTTGATTGACACGCTAATCTGAGGCCAAATTCGGTGAAAATCTTCATCGGATATTGGTTTGCCCGTTGCGGTGATACTGTCAAGTTCCGCCTGGGCCGCGGCGATACATTGCAGTCTGACTAACTGGTAGCGATTGAACTTTGCCAGGCCGTTCATTGATAATGCCAGGCCAGCCAGGAGCATTGCCATAATGGTCAAGGCAACTATTATCTCCGCCATGAAGAAGCCGCCGTATCGTATTTTTTTACGTGACATAAATTCGCTCCATATATCCACATTACGGGATTACCTGGCCCGTCAAACTATCGATTATTACAATACTCGGAGAAAATATCGCATATATAACAAATCCTACGATTGCTCCCGTGAAAAGTATTAGACAGGGCCACATGATGAACCTGGCGAGGTTCACGCTATAGCTGTAGTTTGTGCGATAGAATGACTCGATCGTTTCTAATATCGTCAGAGTATTGCCCTGATTCACTTTCTCGTCGAACGCCCACGCCAGGGGAGAGCCTAATCTACTTTCTCTGATTGCCGCAGCGATATTGTCACCTCGCTCTACTCTATCCAGCCATTTTCGCAAACATTTTTTAAAGCAGTTGTTCACGTCCAGTCCGAGTGTATTTTCGATCGCTTCATTAACGGCACAGCCGGCATTGAGTGACAATCGGAGAAGCTCGACAATTTGGACCAGCGAATAATTTTTCTCGAAGTTATGCAATACTGGCAGATGCCATTTAACAAAGTCACCCATTCGCGAAAACAAATAGGGTTTCTCCGGCCGACGGGGCCTGAATTTGCTACGTATCGAAATGATTATAATCACAATGACGAATAATATTAGCGAAGGCCAGATTAAACACGCATATTCATATGCAATAAAACTTGTAATCCCTATGAGAAATCGAGTAGCCGCCGGAAGTGTTGCCCTCTCGAACATTTCCATCAGTGCCGTCTCAAGCACCGGAATGACAAAAGTCATAAAACTCAACAATATGAAGAATGTAAAGACCATTAATATTACCGGATAAATTGGGTGAACCGGTCGAATCTTTCTCCTTTCATCAGCCTTAGCCACCATATCCACTTCTACCGCATGGATTGCGCGGGGAAGCTGGTCAATCTTCTCGGCAGCGGCGATCATTGCCAAAGCATATCCGGGACAGGTGGGATAGCCCCGCCTGATCGACTCGCTAAGCGAGTAACCCTGGACCAGCCATTTTTGTATTCCGTTCAGGATTCTTGCTCGGTTGTCGGTACATCCGCTCGCCGCCGATTCAAGCGCCATCGGAAGCGGCAGGTTTTGCCGCATGCTCGAACCAATCGTCGAAATAATATAAGCGTCAGTCGCATGACGTGATGTTAAACCATAGGCTATGATTGAGCCCACTAACAAAATAACAAACATAATGCCGCTGATGAAAAAAGGCCCGACAAAAGCGCCCAAAGCTATTAATAGAAGTAATAATAAAAAGATTCCGAGAATCCATTTAGCACATGTTTTGGGCCATTGTTCCGAGTCAGATTCGGGTTTAGACAAAAGAACAACAATGATAGTAATAATGAATATACCTGGTGCGATTACCACAGTAGCAGTATTTTGATCTGCGGCTCCAATAAAAACCATTGTGCCGGCAACAAACGGCGAAGTCACCAGGGCAATTGTCGGATACTTCCACCCGAGATACATGTAAACAAGCAACAATAATATCGTGAATATTATTAACATATCAAAACCTAAGTAGCAGATAAACTCGTTATAATGGATATCATCGGCAAAAACATCGCAAGGATAGTTATCGCCAGAAAACATCCCACTCCGATCAGCATGACCGGTAACAATACCGCCTGCAATCTTGCCTGGCCGCAGCGTGCCTGCTCAGCGTACATCTGGCCCAGACTATAGAGATTGTCCTGTAATTCGTTGCGCTGCGTGCCTAACTGAATCGAATATAAAAAAAGCCTGGGTATCATACGACAGAGCTGTCCGGCCTCTAAAATATTAGCTCCCTGTTCGATTTGTGCCGCAAGGGCCTCGCTTTCAAGGATAAGCTTTTCACTTCCCGTAGCACCCGAGCTTAATCTCAGCGATACGGGCATATCGGAGCCGGCCGCCACCATTATTGCCAATCCCTCAGCCAATCTGCTGAGCATGCTGCTATGATAAACTCTGCCGATAACCGGTGTGCTTAGAAGAAACGACTCCTTGAATCTGCGTCCTGCGGCCGATGCGGAAAGCATTACGAACAGAGCAACTATTACGGCAATCACAATTCCAATTGAGGTCCAGAAAGGCACTACGTTTTTAGACATGCTAAGAAACAGTCTGGTTAGGGCCGGCAGCCTGCCCCCGTCGGTCATTTCCTCAAGTACAGACTGAAACTGTGGAATGATAAACAGGAAAACGCCCGTCAAAATAATTGACGCCAGAACCAGGATGACCGCGGGATAAGTCATCGCTTCGAAAATTATTCTCCTTGTCTGAGTGGCCATCTCCAGATGCCTGTTGAGGCTGGTCAGCATTTCGCTCAATCGGCCCGTTTCAACTCCTGCTTTTAATATTCGGCCGTACAGAGGTGGAAAGTGCTTCTGTCTCTTTTCAAACGCTTTCTCAATGCTCACGCCCGCTTCAAGCTCATCGGCAATCGCATTGACGAGACGGCGCATCGACCTCGAACTGATATCGCCGGCAAGCTCCCGCAGACCTCTTTCCAAAGGGATGCCGGCTTTGGTGATCGACGCCAACTGCTGATTGAAAAGCATAAACTCATTTCTGCCGATAGCCGTTTTGGGCTTTTCAGATTTGGCCTTTACGACGGAGTTTACGACAAGTTGCATTTGTTTTAGCAGCTCACCCGCCTCTTGATTTGTGCCCGCTTCAATCGTGCCTTTCATCAGCCTGCCGGCCGACGTCAGTGCGTTGTATTCGAATGTAGCCATTTTTGATCCTCGTATGTCAAACTACTTTTTCAATACAATTACATAGTGAACCATATCTTTTGGCCCGCCGCCTTCCGGCATGACCGACTTCAATACTGCCCCGGTAGAAGTGCGGCGATACTCAAACGCATTTCCGCTCATCACGTCCTTCGGTATCTCCATCGTGCTTATATCGCTTAGCGTCTCGGGAAGCTGCCCATCGTGGGCTGCTGCATAGAGACGCATCGCTTCGATACATTGCAGGATCGTTACGTGACGATCTAACCTGTTCATCAGCAGATGTACCTTTTCTCGGATGTCCGGATCTTCAAATTCCGCCTGCTCGCTCAGGTCGATTACTGGCTGTGGCAGGTCCCGCAAAGCTTCGTAGAGGACAGGCGCATCAGGTCTCTGTACGAATTGTTCGAGTTGACCACATATATACGCAGCGATGCCGACTCCGACCATGCCGCGGACAAGAGTGGAATCATCACCTAAGTGCCTGGCCATCGCAAATCCAGTCTGCATAGTTCCTATCGCATCATCGTAGCGGCTATGGGCTATCAGGAATCGCACCTTTAAGGCATGAATGAACAGGAGCCTGCGATGTTCGCGTAGATTCTCCAATAATTCATCATCGTACAAGTAGGGCCATTCGCATCGCTTACACTTGGCGGCTTGTTCAAGCAATTCCAGTGCGGGCTCAAGCAGTTGTAGAGTTGATTGCACTTTTTTTAGGGATAGTTCATCTGGCGGTGTTTTTAACCACTGTTCAATTTCATCCATCTTCAGACCGCTCGGCAATGATTGGATGGCCTTTTCATATAGCGGTGCCGCATCCGCGTCGCTTTGCTCGTCAGCTTCCACAAGAAGCCGATATTTCTGCTCCGGTTTCAGTGATTTAGCCGGGTGGAGCGATAGTTCAACTGTGCGAGCCACCACGGGAACCACGGCCAGCAATATGATAAGACAGATGATAATGTACTTCATAACATATCTCTTGGACATAATTAGATTTTGTTATCCCGATTAATAAACTCGTGCCACTGTTTCTCCAGGCCTTTCAAGTCAATTCCGTATATTTGCCGGGAAGCTTGCTCAAAATCTTCTCTTTGTTCCGCCCGAGTGACGCGAACGAAAAATTCCATGAATTTCTCAACATCTTTTTTAAGTAGAAAGTCAATCAGTATCACAAGTTCATGACTGCTAGTATCCGACAGCAGAACTGTATCCAACGAGTTCAATTTGCCCTGGTTCAGCTCGCTTTTAAGCCTTTGTTTGGTCGTACCGACCGGCATATTGTACGGTTCGAAGTAGGCTGCGAAGGCTTCGACAATCCCTCCGTGACTGGAGTCGTAACCTGGAAAGTGATACGAGAAAATATGTGCTAATTCGTGATACGGATCACATTGATATCGCTTATTGTACACCTCACAGATATGTTTATTTGACCTGGTATTGGCCGGCGTCCATGTTGTGCCGCTGCCGAGGCCTTTAGCCTCCATATCCGGGTACAAATCAATTGTGACCGTTACGGGCAACTCCATCTGCAATACGCTGCTCAGTTTCATGTAGGCTTCTTCCCGTTCCTTGGCGATTCTCTCGATGTTTTGCTCAGCATACGAGCCCGGCCGGTACCTCAGAAGAAAGTGCTTAGTCTTAGTCTGAGCAATGAGGTTCGCACGCTCTTCCACCGGGATTTGAACAGGAAGCTTTAGTAATCCTTTTTCAGAGGCTGCCCCGAGATCACACCAGCCCCAGCAGATTGGCTCGATCGTTCTGCGAATTTCATCATCTTCGTTTGCCGCAAGCCATTTCTCACTTGGCTCAAATAGTGTGAATGCCAATAGCGGCTTCAGCGCACCTTGCGGGATGCAATAGGCCAACTCGATTTCAGTTGTCTTATTTGCCGAGGCATATGTGAGTGACTCTGCGACGGGTCCCACGTCATGTCCCATTGAATCCGTCAAGCCGACATCGAAACGGTTCGGATCGCCCACCCCAACGTACAATACTACAGGCCGTTTCTGCCCGGTTATATTTGTTACCTTTACGACGAAGACATTGCCCCTATCCTTAGAGTATCTTAGCTTGTGGTTTTCATACACGAAGTTCGGATTATCCTGTTTGCGTATTATAAGACTGTTATTGGTTGGAAAACTGACTGGTAGCACATCCGTCCAGACACTATCGTAACGAGTATCAAATTCAACTCCGTTCGCTGTTTGCAGATTTTGCATACGAATGCGGAATCTCACGGGCTTTATCACAGAGCTGACAGGATAAATGTTATCAATCATGCGTTGCTCGTTCGGTCCGAGTTTGTACAATACACCGAATCCTGTCTTCCACCGCATAGTTGTCATTGCTGAACCGTAGTTTACTCTGAGCTCAAGAGGTTCTGTCGTGAGATTTTTTACCGACCAGTTTATCCTTACCATCGGCGTTATCGAACGGTGTGTCCTTGTCACACCATAAAACGGCGAACCGACGATCGTCAGCTTTCCAACTGATATATATAGTTTCCATTCGTTGGGAATGGTCACCTCATATGTCCGGTTTATGTCCTGCGACGCCTGGCTGTTAAGGTCGATAGAGCGTGCGCTCACAGAAGCCACAGTCAGTAGTAGAATAAAACAGATACAAATGTGTTTCATCAAACATCTCCCGTATCTGAAGAGCCCTCAGATACTATTCCACAAACTTGACTCAACTCATCCTCCGTTGTTATGCCCTCGTTGACCAGACGTCGGCCGTCGGCGAGCATCGTCGTATGGCCTCTGTCTTTGAGGATACTCTCAAGCTCGTCCAAGTCGGCTTTTGCTAAGACAGCTTTTCGTAATTGACTGTCTAATTGAACCATTTCTGCGATAAGGAAGCGGCCTTTGTAGCCGGTGTTGAGACAATCGTCGCACCCTGTGGCCTTGAATGAGCCGGTCTCCCCGATTTTCTGTTTGCATTTGTAGCAAAGCTTTCTGACCAGCCTCTGGTTCAAAACCGCCGAGACGCTGGAAGTGACCTGGTAAGGCTCGATTCCCATCTCCAGCAGCCGGAGCAGGGCCCCTGCGGGCGAACCGCTGTGCATCGTGCTCATCAGCAAATGTCCCGTCAATCCTGCTTCGATAGCGATTTTGGCAGTCTCAGCGTCCCGAATCTCTCCGATCATCAGAACCTGCGGGTCCTGTCTGAGCAGCGATCGCAAAGCGGTCGGAAAAGTCATCTGGCCGTGCGGCGTAATCTGGACCTGCGTGGCGCCATCGATCCTGATTTCAACAGGATCTTCGAGGGTCACGACACTCTTGCCGGCATAGGATTTTAGAATATGACGCAATAGGGCGGCAAGTGTGGTGCTTTTGCCGCTGCCTGCCGGGCCGGTTAGCAGCAAAACACCCTGGTTCCTGGCGGCAATGTTCTTAAGCCCTGTGTATAAAGGTTTTGAAAATCCTAATTGATCCAGTTCCATAAGCTCGGCGTTGTTGTAGAACAAACGCACGACTGCCCGCTGACCGTGTATTGTTGGGAATACTGCCAGCCGCTGGTCCATAATTCTATCACCCTGGCTCTTGCTGATTTCAATTCGGCCTTCCTGGGGGATATCATTGCGATAGGTCAAAAGCCCCCCAAGAACTTTTAACCTTGCAATCACGTTGTCGGATATCGTGCCGGGCAGCTTTTCTATGGTGCTCAGAACGCCGTCAAGACGAAATTTTATAGCTAATTCCGTGCCCGTAGGTTCGAAATGGACGTCGCTTGCACCGCTTTCTACCGCTTTTGTGAGCAAATCATTCACCAAAGACACAATATCATTTGCGTTCTCGTGCTTTTCGTAAGGGCTTTTATTACAATTGCTTATGTCCATATTTATGCAATTTGATTTCGATGAATTCTGCATTTTTCAATACTCTGTACTACAACATAAGACGCAGCGGCATACCTAAACGTTATCTAGGAAAAAGAAATTTTTTTCACTATATTACGAATAATTTTGTTAACATATTATTTAGTGCTGCGTCTTATATAGATAGATGATGTAACACAGGGTGAATTGACGCTTATGTTTGGTAAGGCAATAAGTTACGGATCGGTTTGGGATTTCGCCGCGGATGAGTCTGTCGTTGAGAGCCAGCGATGGATACTCTCTACGATGCAGAGCTACGGCCAGGAACTGGTTACGATGCTCTGGCGAATTCTGGGCAACGAACAGGATGTTTGTGACGCTTACCAGGATACGTTTCTGCAACTGGCCCATTATGAAGGAGGGCGGAAGCCTGAACATTTAAAAGCGTATGTTTTTCGCACAGCGAACAACATTGCAATCTCTATGCTGAGACGAAGGATTGCCGAGAGAAACAGGCTGTCCAGGCCTATAACGACAACGTCTGTAAGCTCTCCTTCCAAGGAGATTGATTCGAAGTACCTGCAGGAGACTTTAAGAAGTTATATTGCTCAATTGCCTGAGCATCTAAGAAACGTTATTACATTACGCGACCTGGCGGAATTATCTTACTCTCAAATCAGCAGGATATTAGGTGTATCAGCAGCGACAGCAAGGGTTTACCGGTGCAAAGCAATCCAGTTATTATCAGTGTGGATGGGTAAAGAAGAATAAAAATGAGAATTATGAAACTAAACAATCGATGCAGACGAATCAGAACATGGCTATATGCAGCTATGAGCAGGCGTTTTGGTCCAGAGGCAAGCTGGCTGCACAACCATATTATGTATTGTCCGAGATGTCAGCGCAGACTCGTTTCGTGCGGTAAAGTAAATCTTGCTTTATCGTTTATGAAAAGCCAGCCTCATGCCCTTGATTTGCTGATGCGTGCAAATACGCAGGCTATTGCCGTGCTCAAGCACAGTCTGCGACGTCAACCGAAGGCTCAGAAGCTCGAAAGAAAGCTTCCCGAGCCAAAGCTGCTGGAAAGGTGTAGTCATTATGGGCACTCTGCGGCAAATTTAGCTGCCTGCATTGTAATTCTGTTTCTTATGAAGATTGGTGTTTTTTCCTCTATGGATAACCTTCAGACTCAGGGCCAAAAAGTTATCAAGCAGTATTATGTCAACCAGGTGGGTGCAGATCTGGCGGACGAGATTTTCGCGAAAGACACGGAACCTCCGTCTTCTGCGAATTTTGATAACATTGCCAACGCTTAATAAATCCCGCGTCAAGCACACTCTAAATAATTCGAATAATCATTTCGGCACGGAAATCCTAATCTCGCGGCTCAAAGCAAGGTTCTATAGGACGTTTAAAAAGTATCGCTTTTATAGCGCGAGCCGATTTGAATAGCCACTAATTATTACTTATATTTTATTTAACGCTTTCCATGGAGGTTTTTATATGCTCACCCGGAGAGGTGAAGCAAGTTTTCGTTTTGGATACACTTTCGTTAAGTTCTGTGAAACAGGAGCGTTTGACCGGGTTTGGAGATAAAAAACGCTTAGAACTGGGGGTATTATAGAATCATGGCACGGATTTTTGGATTTAAAGTCAAAGAGCAGCAGACCTGCAAGAACCAAATTAGCGGCCATTTAGATAATGGTGACGATGAGGAAATCAGCGGTCTGTCGCAACTGTATAGCCCAGAGCAGGAACAAGAGAGTGCCACTCAGATTCGGGATGAGGCGGATGTCCTTTCCGAAATGGGAAAAGTTACGGGCGAACAGCTCTCCGAGTTGAGGCGAATACAGAAAAAGAGGGCAAATTGTGATATCTGTCAATTAATTAAGGAACTGAACTTAGCTCATGAACCGGATATCTCAATGGCGCGGGCAAACCTTTACGGATGCGAATTTCAAAAGATCGAGCCGGAAAAGGTCGACAAAAATGTCTTTAATAAGCTTGACCTTGAATACATAAAAAGCAACCGCATCATGCCTATCGAGATCAAAGACGAAATCCTCGTTGTGGCAACAAGTCATCCCGCCGACCTTTTCATTATCGAAGACGTCAAACGGCAAACTCAGATGAAAACCGAAACAGTCGTATGCCTGGATGAAGATATAGATAAAGTCTGCGAGACCTTCAGTAGCGAACAAATCGATTACGATATTGATGATATCATTAATGATATGACAGATGTCGAGGTCGTGCAGGATCAACAAGAGGAATCTGATGATCTCGAAAAGATGGCCGGCCAATCACCTATAATTAAATTTGTAAATTATCTGATTAGTAATGCAGTGCGTGAGGGTGCCAGTGATATTCATATCGAGCCCAAGGAAAAGTTCCTGAGAACAAGGTACCGCATAGACGGCGTACTTTTCGAAATGAAACAATCGCCGTTGAAGATGCATCCCGCGATTGTCTCACGAATTAAAATTATGGCCGACCTCGATATTTCCGAAAGACGGCTGCCGCAGGACGGTAAAATCAAGGTTTCCATAGCCGGCAGGGCAATCGATTTGCGTATATCGACACTGCCGACGAATCATGGAGAAAAAGTGGTTATCCGTGTGCTGGATAGTGAATCCATTACGCGAGGCCTTGAGCAATTGGGAATGGAGCCCGATGTGATGAAAGGTTTTGCCGACCAGATAGCCATGCCTCACGGGATTTTACTCGTTACCGGCCCGACGGGCTCCGGCAAGAGCACCACACTTTACTCAGCTCTGCCACAGATGGACGGTGATAAATTGAATATTTCAACCGTTGAGGATCCGGTTGAATATCAACTTGGTTTCTGTAATCAGGTTCAGATTAACGAAAAAATCGGTCTGGATTTCGCTATGTCGCTCAGGAGTTTGCTGCGTCAGGACCCTGATGTGATAATGATAGGAGAGATTCGTGATAACGAGACCGCCCGGATAGCGGTTCAGGCGGCTCTGACAGGTCATTTGGTTTTATCGACGTTGCACACAAACGACGCAGCCTGCAGTATTACAAGACTGGTTGATATTGGTATTGAGCCGTACTTGATATCGGCATCGTTGAACGGAGTACTTGCACAGCGATTGGTAAGAAAGATTTGCCCGAAGTGTAAGGAGATATACCAGGTCACGGAGCATATGGCCAGATACGTGCAAAAGGAGGGAGTCGAACCGGGACAGATTTATCATGGCGCAGGTTGTGATTACTGCCGGGGTTCAGGCTATGTAGGCCGGGTCGGTATTTATGAGTTATTGATTATTGATGAGCAGTTCAGAGACATGATTAACAAGGACTCATCTGTGAACAACATGCGCAGAAGCTTTCATGAAAGTGGCCGGCGGAGTTTGTTCGATGACGGTATTATGAAGGTAAAGCAGGGCCTGACGACAATGGAAGAGGTACTGCGTGTGACAAAAGTGTATGGTGAAAACGAAAATGAAGATTTTGTTGAGAACACCAATCCCGGTTCATAATGAGAATGTAAAGGCGAATATGTTTCATACTAATCAGGCGGGATATTGAAGTAGACGATTAATAATTGAAAAATAAGATCATGCTTAAGAAATCTCTTATTCTCGGTTCGGTATTGTTGCTTATCGGTGCAGGTATGTATTGGTGGATGATCGCCGGCAAGCAACAGCAGCAGCAGAATGGAGTTAGCTATAAGTTTACAGAGACAGACGATTATATAAGGCAATATCAGGAGTGGCTGCAGTTACCTCCGGAACAACGAGCTGATTTGCCTCTGGTATTGGACAAATACGGAAAAGACAAAACAAACGATCAACTCAGGCAAGAACAGCAGGCAAGGCTAAAAGCGGATATGAACAAAATGGCCGCGAGCGAAATCGCTGCGAATCCTTTCGCGGATATTCTGTACGGCGAGAACTGGCAAAACGACCTGAGCGAGTACAAGAAACGAAATGAGTTGAACGAGTATGTGCTGACAAGCTCTATTGTATGTACAACCATGGGCGGCAGTATTTATACATGGTGGATATTGCTGTGGATTTCTCGCTCTATTATAAGGGTTTTATCCGGCTTGAGACGTTTCATCGCCGATAGTCATGGTAATCTTAAAAAAGGTAAAGGCGATATACCTATTATAGCCGATGCAAAAGATTTGCCGCAAGAGCAGCAAAAGAAGAAAACTCACGAAAAACAGAATCGCCTTGAGAAGCATTTGAACGTCTTTGTCAATTCGGGCCGTCAGTGTCCGGTCCCTGTTAAAAGTGGGCCTAAGGCTGTAGAAGGAGTGGCAAGCAAAGAAAAGTTTTCGAATGGTACTGAGAAGATCAACAGGTTGCTTTCCGATGAAAAAACCGCTGTCATCAAAACAACCACCAAATGGGGCAAACAGCATTCTGAGACCGAGGAGCATTCAAAACCGCTCAACAGTGCCATTAACGAGCTTACTCAACAGGTCTCGGCCATTCGTGAATACGCGGCCTGTCAGCAGGACAGACTGGAAAAGCTCCAGGATGGTTATGACTGGAATATCGTCAGGACTTTTTGTCTGCGAGTTATACGCTGCATAGACAATCTTGAAAGCCGTATTAGTCGGCTCAGCGAAGAGGATGTCAAGGCAACACATCTTGAGGAAATAAGGGATGAGTTAATCTTTGCTCTGGAGTCAAGCAGCATCGAGCAATTTGAGCCGGAGATGAACAGTCAATATCGAGGGCAGGAAAAGTACGCCGAAGCCGTCAAGGACAAGCAGCAAAGTGACGACCCGAAACAGACGGGTAATATCGCAAAAGTAATTAGACCAGGCTATCAATACTTTATTAACGAAGGAAACGTCAAGGTGGTTCGCCCGGCTCAGGTCAAGCTTTATGCTTGATGATTGAATTGTGAATCGATTCATGATTTACCGAACCACAAAATAGGGGGTATAAAATGGCTAATATAGTGGGAATAGATCTCGGTACAACATTCTCGGCATTATCGATTCTCAACGCTATCGGCAAGCCGGAGATAATCCCAAATGCCGATGGTGAAAGACTCACGCCATCTGCGATTTTCTTTGACGAAGAGAACTCAGATATCGTCAGAGTAGGTATCGAAGCGATTAATTCGAGGCATCTGAATGCCCAGCGATCTGTTCGCTGGGTCAAGCGTCATATGGGAGATGCGAATTATCACAGAAAAATCGATTCGAAAGACTGGACGCCTGTTGAATTGTCCGCTTTGATTCTGAAAAAGCTCAAACAGGACAGCTCTGTTGAGCATGGCGATATTTGCGATGCCGTAATTTCCGTCCCGGCCCACTTCGATGAAGTCCGCAGAAAAGCAACCATGGAAGCGGGAAAGATAGCCGGTTTGAACGTGATCGGAATTGTCAACGAGCCTGTAGCTGCCGCTCTGTATTATGCTACCACGCGGCAGGTCTCGGGAACGGTCCTGGTCTATGACCTCGGTGGAGGAACATTCGATGTGACTATAATGGAAGTCAAGGGCCATGAGATGAAGATTATTTGTTCGCAGGGAGACCATGCTCTCGGAGGCATCGATTTTGACCAGAAAATATTAGAGATGCTGGAGCAAAAGTACAAAGAAAAATTCAATGCCGAGCTGATCGGTTCAGATGAGGATAGAGCAAAGTATGAAGATGAAGCCGAGGATATTAAAAGGACTTTGTCCCGGCGTAATGTTGCGAAAAAGATGCTCTACGGCCCGGCGGGCAATATGAGAGTGGAAATAACCCGAGAGATGTTTGAAAAGGCAATTTCCCCCTTGATGGATCGTGCGGATATTCTGGTGGAAGTCGCCCTTGGCGAGGCAGGCATTGAACCAGCCGGAATTGGCAAAGTACTATTGGTAGGCGGCAGCACCCGAATACCCATGGTCCAGCAGCGTCTCAAGAAAGTGTTTGGCAAAACTCCTCAGACTGCAGTTAATGTCGATGAATGCGTGGCACTCGGTGCTGCTTTGCACGCTGGATTGACAATGCTAAGAGAGAAACCCGATATTATGTCGGCAGGCATTTCCAGCGGTCTGATGGACATAAATCTAACCGACGTTTGCAATCACAGTTATGGCACTATTTGCGCTCCCATTGATAAGGAAACAGGCCGGCGAGTAATTCAAAATCGCATCATTTTGAATAAAAATACACCATTGCCGTGCGAAACATCTCAGACGTTCTATACTCTCAAAGAGGGGCAAGCAGAGGTTGAGGTGACCATTACCCAGGGTGAAGGCAACGATGTCGAGTTCGTTAATAATATTGCGACGTATAAATTCGAGCTTCCTCCGGACAGACCTGCAGAATGCCCGATCAAAGTCACTTATAGCTACGATGTGAACCAGCGAATGCACTGCAAGTTCGAAGACGTAGAGTCGGGCAGAGTGCTCGAGGTCGATCTCGGCCTGGATCAGGACGGCAAAATGTCCGAGAGCGACATAAAAGACAAGAAGCGGCAACTCTCTGCCGTTAGCAAATCACAAGTTGAGTAACAATCTGTACGGGTATGTAAATGAGCAGACTTCTGATTATTGTTTCGATTATACTTGCGGCATCGGTGGCGATAATTTTCCCCGGTTTTATCGGTCGCTTCAGACTAAGAGTCCTGGATTGCTGGTCAAAGCTTTTCGAACTGGTTGATCGTGCCGTATTCAGGAACATCGCAAACCAGCTAAGAATGCCGGAGAAGTTTGGCAAAATCAAATCCCGGCTCTTGCATCAGGCGGAACCCGAACGGTTTGAGGAGTCTTCCCAGCCGGTTGATATGAGAGGATTGAATTGCCGGATCCAATGGATAAAACTGGAAGAAGAAAATAGCGTATACGATGCATTCAGCCTCGAAATTTGCGGCTCAATTCATGCTCCGAGCGATATGTGCGAGACGACTTTGCAGATATCAATCCTGGATGTCACGGATGGAGCGACCGACACCAAAGTCGTGCAGTCCCGGCTTGCACAATGGTCATCAGGATATGGACCGGATCCGTCCGCATTTTGCTACAGAGCCAGGCTCGGCAAACTTCCCAACCAAGTTACCACTCTGTCGGATTGGACGGCTATTGCGCAGATTCGTTTCGATTGGCTCCTGTTTCCTCGCAAAGGAATGAGGAGGCTGCAGTTCACTACGTCGATCATGTCAGCCGACAGCAATCAGGAGCTTGCGTGCGTGCAGTGTGAGTTTGCCTGCGAAAATCGCGCCTTCGGATATATGAACCTGCAGGAAAATATCGAGCGGACAAATATCCTGGCGGTTGCACTCGCATTCGCTGTCAGTGCGGCAGACAACAAACTCTATGACTGTGAGGTTGAACTCATAAAAAACTGGGCAAGAGACAATATTCTGGAAAATTCCGCGTCTGATAAGGACGAGCGCAAACTCGATAAGGCACTTGAAAAAACCATTGCCTTTTTCCGCAGCGGCAGCAAACTCGACACATATCATATATGTGATGAAATCGTTGGAATTGCTCCGGTAGCCCAGCGATATGATATTCTGGAGCTTTGCCTGTACGTAGCGCAGTCAAAAGGTTCTGTTTCCGCCGAAGAATTAATTTTCTTGAAAAACATGGCAGATTGGCTTGAAGTCGACACCGACAGATTTCGTATCATGATGGAAAAAGTCCTTCCGGTCGATATGCATGAAGTCAGGGATGTAGAGACCATCCTTGGGATTACTTCGGATATGAGCAAGGAGAGGGTTCGAAAACACCTGAATAAGGAATACGGCAAGTGGAACTCACGAGTAACAAATGCTGATCCCGATATTCAGACCCAGGCCGACCAGATGCTCAAGCTGATTGCTGAGGCAAGGAGCCAATACACAGCCGACGCCATTGTTTCTTAAGAAGACAACAGAGCGGCGGTTTATCAACATACCTCAAATTCAAGTCCCCATTCATAATCTGATATGCCGGCGGTAAGCCTGTCGAAACTGGAAGCACTGTTGCGTATGCCTGGCTGATACGTTATCATACCCGCTATGAAAAATGCCATTAGAATTGTTTTAGCGATTGCTGTCATTATCGCGGTGTATGTGCTTTTTGCGGTATTAATTATCAACCGGCCCGAATCCGACGAAGAGCAGGCGGTTACGGAATCTGCAAAGCCAAAGTTCACAGTCGATGATGGAAGCAGTTGGCCTATGTTCAGGGGAGAACGTGGTCTTTTGGGCAGGGCCTCGGGAACACTGCCTGATTCGCTTACCGTCGTCTGGAAATTTAAAACGAATGATTCTATTAAATCTTCGCCGGCCATCGTTGGCGACCTCGTTTTCATAGGTTCGTCAGATGCTAATATTTATGCGATAGACCTGGAAAGCGGGCAGCAAGTCTGGGCATTCAAAACAACCGATGCGATTGAAGCTGCACCTTGTGTAGTTGAAGGGGCTGTTTTTGTGGGTTCCCTGGATGGTTTTTTGTACGCTCTTGACGCAAAAGACGGCTCACTCAAGTGGAAGTACGAGACGGACGGACAGATTCTCGGGGCTGCTAACTGGACGCGCAGCCCGGCCGGCCGGATATGGATACTTGTGGGCAGCTACGACAATATACTGCATTGCGTGGATTCGACAAACGGCAAAGTCGTCTGGACGTACGAATCGGATAACTATATAAACGGCTCACCCGCGGTCAGTGACCAGAAAGCCGTATTCGGAGGCTGCGACGCAATGATTCACGTCGTGTCACTAATTGACGGCAGCAGGGTAGCGCAAATCGACAGCGGTTCCTACATCGCAGCTTCGGCAGCATTTCTCGAAGGCCAGGTCTACATCGGCAATTATGATAATATCTTTATGAAAGCAGATATTGCCGCCGAAAAAGTCGTATGGGAATATGCGGGAAGCGATGCTCCATTTTTTTCTTCGCCTGCCGTCGGTGAAAACGTAGTTATCTTCGGAGGACGTGACGAACGTGTGCATTGTGTCGGCCGTGACGATGGAAAAGTCGTCTGGACATTTCAGACGCGGGGCGAAGTTGACAGCTCACCGGTGATTTGCGGCGACAAAGTGGTGGTGGGCTCGGAAGACGGCCGGCTATACATTATACGGCTGTCGGATGGAAGCGGTGTTTGGTCCTACGAGATCGGTCAGCCAGTTACTTCTTCGCCGGCCGTGGCAAGGGGAATGGTTATTGTCGGCTGTGACGACGGCTATGTTTATGCCTTCGGTGCCATGCGATAGGAATCTTCCGAGCAATAACTTTATAAAGCACATTGAAACTCAAGTTAGGTGGAGTCAAAGAAATGGCACTCAAAACATGGATTCTCTTAGTGGTGACATTTGTTGCTGTAATTGTCTCTGGATTTCCAGAAGTATCTGCGCTTGAAATTCATGTGGCAAAAACGGGCAGTGATTCAGGCTCCGGCAGCCAGGCCGGCCCATTTCTGACCATCAACAAAGCTGCTTCTATCGCCCAGCCGGGAGATATCGTGACGGTTCACGCCGGCACGTATCGCGAATGGATCAAACCGCCCCGGGGCGGCACCGGCGATGGCAATCGCATTACATACCGTACCGCAACGGGCGAGAAGGTTTTAATAAAAGGTTCCGAGCGTATCACCTCCTGGACACATCAAGGCAGCGGCGTTTGGCAAGTTGAATTATCAAACTCGTTTTTCGGCGATTACAATCCCTACGCCCTGAATGTCTCCGGGGGCTGGCTGAATTACGGCAAATGGTATCATCGCGGGGATGTCTATCTCAACAATGAAGCGTTTTACGAAAAACAGACGGTCGAAGAAGTAATCAATGCTGAGCAAAGCTGGTATTGCCGGGTGGATGACAGGGTAACTATTATCCGGGCGAACTTCGGCAAGGCCAATCCCAACACCGAACTAACCGAGATTAACGTCCGCGAAAGCATTTTCATGCCGCAAATCACAGGCTTGAGATACATCACAGTCGATGGTTTTCATTGCATGCACGCAGCCGCGAACTGGGCGCCACCGGTACTGGAATTGCAAACGGGCGCCGTCGGGACGCGCATGGGAAAGCACTGGATTATCCAGAATTGCACAATCACCAACGCCCGTTGCGTCGGCATCATTCTCGGGCATGCTCCGGGAGTCGATTATACAGACATCGACGCCTTCGGGGATCACATTATCCGCAATAACATCATCCGGCGCTGTGGACAGGCGGGTATCGCCGGCCAAAAGGGAGCAACTCGCTCAATCATATCGGGCAATTTCATCGAGGACACGAATTACCGTAAAGAATTCGGCGGCTGGGAAACAGCGGCGATTAAGTTTCATAACAGTGTCGATACCGTAATCAGCGGCAATCTGATTCGCGGCGTGTTTCACCAACAGCAGGGTGCTTTCGGTATCTGGATCGACTATGCCAACCAGGGAATCAGGATCACGGGCAATGTCATTTACGACACGCAAGCCGCTACTGTTTTTCTGGAAATGAATCATGGTCCCACACTGGTTGATAATAATATCCTCATCGGAGAAAAGGTCCGTAGTAATTCCGAAGCTACTGTGTTTGCCCACAATCTGTTTGTCGATTGCGGTTACCAGTATAATCCGGATACGAATCGCCGTTCTGCATATTACACTCCACATACGATGAAAACAGTCGGGACCAAAACCGGCACCGCCCAGGATGAGAAGTGGTTCAATAATATATTTATCCGGCAGGGACTCGATGATGTCAAAGATGCTCCGGGCTATACATCGGATTATAATATTTTTTTAGAGGGTGCCGGAAAGAGTCCCTTCGGTGACGGACACAGTATTGTTGATCCTTTTGTCACACGATTTGTTTATGAGAGCCATCCTTTGGGTGTCACGATCATGTTTTCTATGAATGATCTATCTTCCCGCATGAGAGGACCGTGGGTCGATGCCGAGCTTCTTGGTGTCTTTTCAACGGTTGGGCAAACCATCGAAGACCGTTCCGGCAATCCCATCAGAGTGGATACCGATATCAACGGCAAAAAGTATGCAGATCCCATCGCTGGACCGATGGCAGATATTCACCATGTAAAAAATGCGTTTGAATGGGAATTAAATCCTGTATACTAATATTTAGCATCTATATACACGTAAATATGTCTTATCGGTTATAAGGAGTTGATTTATGAACGAGTCCATGAACCGGCGCGACTGCTTGCGAGTGCTTGGCTACTCCGGCCTAACCGCAGGTTTAGGCGCAATCAGTTCTCGGCAATTATTCGGCCGGGATATTGACGATCCCAGCGGCTTTCAAAGTTCTGTCATTGCAACCCACAAAGTTGAGAACTATCGGGATGCTGCGACACTTGTCGATGGCAAGGTGATTCAACCCCGTCGAGAGTTGCCTATATTGGATCAGACTGATGTCCTGGTGGTTGGTGGAGGACCCGCCGGCGTGGTTGCGGCTATTGCGGCCAAACGAGCCGGGGTAAGTGTTACGTTGGTGGAGAGATACGGGCACTTCGGCGGCCTCTGGACGGGCGGCCTGGTTCTGCTTGTTATTGGCCACATCGTCAAGGGCGGCAAACAGGTCTGCCAGGGAATCGGCGAGGAGATCATGCGCCGTCTGGACAAGCTGGACGGTGCAATTATAAACCGTAAAGTCGGCACGAATCCAACAGTGGATGCCGAAGCCGTCAAGTATGTGATGGTGGAGATGATTGAAGAAGCGGGAGTCAAAGTCTTTCTGCACTGCTGGGGAGTCGATGCCGTCATCGACGGGAATGTGGCCCGAGGAGTTGTGTTCGAGAGCAAATCAGGACGTCAGGCGATACTTGCCAAGGTTGTCATTGATGCCACGGGTGACGGCGACGTATTCGCGGCTGCCGGGGCAACATTCGAGCACCGCTCGCACAACGTGGGATTGGTCTCGCGTATCGGGAATCTGGATCAGGTTGATAGAGAAAAAGCTTCCGGCTCATCCAAGCCGAGACATATGGGAAGTCCCACTCCCGTAACTGGGGTGAACTGGGTAAATATGCACGGGCCGGAAGTCGATGGTCTGGACGTGGCCACGCTCACGCGGATGGAGATGAACCACCGCAAGTTCATTTGGAAGAACATTCAAAAAACCCGGCAGATACCGGGTTACGAACACGTCTATCTTGTCGAGACGGCCCCCCAATTGGGCGTTCGGATTACGCGAGTCCTTGATGGTCTCAATACAGTGACGCTGGCGGACCTGAAGGCCGGCACAAAGTTTCCGGATGTGGTTGGTGTCGGCGGGTCCGATGGAAGAGATCACGGAGAATGGCAGATCCCCTACGGTTCTCTAATACCCGTCAAGACTGAGAACGTTCTGGCTGCCGGCCGGTGTATATGTGCGGAACTTCGCATGGCGGATCTGGTACGTCTGATTCCGAACTGCTTCGTCACCGGCCATGCTGCGGGAGTCGCCGGCGCTGTGGCTGTCGAGGATGCCTGTCGCCCCCGCGATGTGGATATAAACAGAATTCAGAAAATTCTCAGGCAGCAGGAGGCCTATCTCGGTTGAGTCAACGTGCAGAATCGAAGCCCCCGCTCGATACCAAAGCTTCCGCAAAGCGAGGCAGGCTGCGGTTATTCGTCAGAGTGACCTGCCTTGTCGTGGCGACAGCAGCGATCTGGCCTATATTATCAGGTGCGAACTCACTTGCTTTTGTTCCCGCTCTGAGTCCCTTTGTCGCGTTTGCATCACTGCTTGGCACTCGGGCTTTTCACGCTTTAACATGGCTGGGATTGACGGTCGGCATAATCGCTCTGGTGCGTCATCGCTTTTTTTGTCGCTGGATATGTCCTGTAGGACTGTGTGTGGACGGAGCGAGCCGGCTTGGTAGACGAATGGGACGCCGGTCCATGCGGGGCCCTTTACTGGGCCAGTGGATCGTCTGGTTAACGTTAGGCGGGGCGTTGCTTGGATATCCGTTTCTGCTTTGGTTGGATCCGCTTGCAATCTTCGCCAATGTCCCTTTTCTGGCCCGGCTAAGTCTCAAACCCGGAATGTGGCTGCCGGCGATAGGATTCCCTGCTATTATTATGCTCAGCATGATATGGCCTCGAGCATGGTGCGAAAGAATATGTCCTCTGGGAGCTTTCCAAGACTTGTTGTTCCGGTTTCGCAGGGGTCTGCATTCGATTATCGCCGGGAAAGGCGAAACTCAAAAGAAAAGCATGGTCGATCTGCGCATGGCGCGCCGGACCGTCCTCGGCATAGCCGCAGGTGCGGTCTGGGCCTGGGCAGCAAGGCCGGTCATAGCAAAGACATCACGGCCTCTTCGTCCGCCGGGCGCGCGAGATGAATCGCAGTTCGCCGGAGTATGCACGCGTTGCGGCAATTGTCTGCGTGTTTGCCCGAGTGGAATCATCGAGCGTGATGTCGGGCAAAACGGATGGGCCAATCTGTTTACGCCGGTTCTGCGTTTTGAGAATGATTACTGTCGCGAGGATTGCACACGCTGTACGGAAGTCTGCCCGAGCGGCGCGATCGCACGTCTTTCGCTCAAGCAGAAAATGGGTATTCAGATTGGTCTTCCCCATGTAGATATGAATGTGTGTCTTCTGGGTGATGATCGGGAATGCTCGGTATGCAAACGCTGGTGCCCCTACGATGCTATTCGCTACGTCTTTTCGGAAAAAGAATACACACTCGTACCCCAGATCGATCCACAGAAATGTACGGGCTGTGGTGCCTGCGAAGCGGCCTGTCCAACAAAACCTCGGAAGGCTATCGTTGTTCTACCCAATACCGTGCAATTTTAGTGCAGTCGCAAGAATCTGCCAGCGTCAAGAAAATACCGTTTTTTTGCAGGCATGATTTGTTATAATGCCACGGCATGAGAATTATTCAAATTACGCCAAGTGCTGGAGACAGTTTCTACTGCGAGAATTGTCTGCGTGACGCCGCCCTGGCCAAAGAGATCATTATATTAGGACACGAAGGCCTGACGGTTCCCCTTTACCTGCCGCTGCCGAGCGAGCAAAGCGGTTCGACCGGCATCTCTCCCATTTTTTTCGGCGGTCTCAATGTATATTTCCAGCAAAAATTAGCTTTCTTCCGCAGGACTCCCCGCTGGCTCGACCGCCTGTTTGATTCGCCGAGGCTTTTAAAGTGGGTCGGCCGCATGGCAGGGATGACAAGTGAAAGAGATCTGGGAGAAACAACGATTTCAATGTTACGGGGCGAAAAAGGCCGGCAGATAAAAGAGCTGGACAGGCTTGTCGATTGGCTGGATACGCATGAGAATCGTCCAGATATCATCTGCCTGTCCAATATTCTTTTGATTGGGCTCGCCAGAGCCATTAAGCAGAGACTTGGTGTGCCCGTAGTTTGTCTGCTCCAGGACGAAGATGGATTTCTTGATGGACTGGTACCGCCTTATTCGCAGCAGGCATGGCAGATAATCTCGGAACAAGCGGGCGACATAGACGCATTTATCGGCGTGAGCAAATACTATACGGAAACAATGCAGAAGCGGCTGAGTCTTGATCCGGAGCGAACTTTTGTTGTATATACCGGGATTTCGCTGGATGGATATGAATCACACGGTGCCGGGCCGGAAGTTCCCACTATCGGTTATCTTTCACGCATGTGTCCTGACAAGGGATTGGACACACTCGTGGAAGCCTTTCTCAAATTGAAGAAAAATGAAAAATTGAGAAATGCGAAGTTGCGTCTCGCCGGCGGCAAGAGATCCGACGATGAAGCGTTTTTGAATAAGATTCGTAAAAAGTTGCGATCTGCCGGCGTGATTGACGACGTCGAGTTTTTGCATGATTTCGACCACGAGGCCAGAATTGCATTTCTGAGGAGCCTATCGGTGCTTTCCGTGCCGGAAAAGCAGCCTGTCGCTTACGGATTGTATGTGCTCGAAGCTCTTGCAGCAGGCGTACCGGTAGTCGAGCCGGCAAGCGGCGTATTTCCGGAACTGTTAGAGATAACCGGCGGAGGGCTGCTGTTTGAGTCGAATAACGCCGAAGCCCTGGCGGACGCCATAGGCTCTTTACTGCTCGATCCTGCCAAAATGCGACGGCTGGGAGAGCAGGGCAGAGCCGCAGTTTCTGAAAAATTTAATATTGTGCAAACCGCTGAGCAAATGGTTCGTATATACGGAGAAATTGCCCAGAAGTATAAGGATCATGATGCTTGAACTCATCCACGTGGCAAAAAAATATGAGTCTCCGGGGGATATACAGGGTCTTTCTGTCCTGAAAGACATCACGCTAAAGGTAGAGCCGGGCCGGTCTTTGGTCATTGTCGGCCCATCCGGCTGCGGTAAAAGCACGCTTCTGAACATCATGGGCACCCTGGATTATCCGAGCAGTGGGAAAGTGTTGTTCGACGGCCAGGATCTTGCCGCTCTGAGCCAGAAGGAACTGGCGGTAATCAGAAATAAACAAATCGGTTTCGTTTTTCAATTACACCATCTTTTGCCGCAATGCACGGTGCTCGAAAACGTCCTGGTGCCGACGCTTGCAGATAAGATGCGTCCCTCTATGAAAGAAATTCGCGACAGGGCGGTGCAACTTCTTCAGCGCGTCGGGCTGAAGGAATTTCTGCTGTATCGTCCAGGCGAGCTTTCCGGGGGACAAAGGCAGCGTGTAGCCGTTGTCAGGGCGCTGATTAACAGCCCCAAACTGCTGCTTGCCGACGAGCCGACCGGGTCACTGGATAAAGATTCTTCGGAAAATATCGCCGACTTGCTGGTTGAATTAAACCACAGTGAGAAGGTTACGCTGGTTGTGGTGACGCATTCGCTTAGTCTCGCCGAACGTATGGGCTGGGTCATGGAATTGAGCGACGGATTGTTGAAAGACAGGAGCCGGCCATGAGTCTGTGGAGACTTGCCAAACAAAGTCTTGGCTTCTATTGGAGAACCAACCTGGGCGTTCTGCTGACCGTGGTGGTGAGCACCGCTATTTTGACCGGTGCGCTGGTCGTCGGCGATTCGGTGCGATATAGCCTGAGAATGATGGTCGAGGCGCGCCTGGGCAAAACACAGCTTGCTCTTGTCCCACAGAACAGGTTCTTCACTGCCGGATTGGCAAATGAGCTGGCAGATGAGCTAAACACTTCATCGGCTCCCGTGCTGCGCGTGCGTGGAATGATCGCCGACGGCAACGATAAACGACGCGCCAATAGAATTGAAGTGCTCGGCGTGGACGCACGCTTTTTTACTATCGGTGGAGGCGGGAATCCCTTTGGAAATGATACGGGACAGGGTGTTGTCCTGAACGAACAATTGGCAGCGAGATTAAAGGTCGCCGTGGGGGATGAAGTTCTGCTTCGGATTGAGAAACCGAGCGTTATGTCACGAGACTTGCCGGTCTCGCCTGATTCGGATTTATCTGTTGCTTTCCGGCTTAAGGTCATGGCGGTCGCAACAGAAGCAGAATTCGGCCGTTTCAGCTTACGTGCCAATCAGGTCGCGCCGCTAAATGCTTTTGTGCCGTTGGGCTGGATGCAGGACAATCTCGGCCGCGATGAACAGGCCAATGTGCTATTGGTTGCAGGGAATCCCGAAGGAGGCATTGGTCCTGAAAACGCAAACATGGCGATAAAGAAGCGTTGGCAGCTTGCCGACGCGGGGCTTAAGCTTCGCAGATTAGACGAGCAGGATACCCTCGAAGTCCGGAGCAGGCGGATATTTATCGATGAGTCTCTGTCCGAAGCCGCCATGGGTGCGAGCGACAAGGCGGTTGGAATTCTAACGTATTTCGTCAATGAACTGCGTTTTGGCGATAAAGTTACGCCGTATTCGATGGTTACGGCGATCGGGCGTTCTGCGGATGCAGCCGGCATAGTTCCGATGGAAATGCGGGACGATGAAATTCTTATAAATCAGTGGGTTGCCAACGATCTTGGCGCCAAAGCCGGCGATATGATCGAACTTCGTTATTTTGCTCTGACACCGATGAGGAAACTCCTGGAGCAGGCGGCGAGTTTCCGGGTCCGGATGATTATTCCGATGGCGAGCGCGGCCATCGATCCGAACTTCATGCCGGATTTCCCCGGACTGGCGGATGTCGATAACTGCAGAGACTGGGATTCGAGCATCCCTGTTGATCTGGATAAGATACGCCAGAAGGACGAGGACTATTGGGATAAATATCGCGGCGCTCCCAAAGCGTTTATCACACTCGAAGCCGGCCGGAAGATGTGGGCGAACAGATATGGAAACCTCACCAGCGTGCGTTACCCCGGCAGCACGACATCCGTACAAAATTTAGCCGGGAGCCTGCTAAAAACAGTAAATCCCGCTTCCGTCGGATTGTTTTTTCAGCCCGTGCGCCAGAGCGGCGTAAAAGCGGGCGGCGGCTCGACCGATTTCGGCAGTCTTTTCCTCGGTCTGAGCATGTTTCTTATCATAGCGGCCCTGATTCTAATGAGTCTGATTTTTGTGTTCGGCGTCGAGAAACGCAGCGGGCAGATCGGAATGCTGCTGGCCGTTGGATTTTCACCGAAGCTTCTCAGGCGGTTGTTGCTGATTGAAAGCGGCTTTTTGGCGGTACTTGGCGCAATTCTCGGAAGCGCAGCGGCACTGTTTTATACAAAGATAATGATATACGGACTTGCAACCGCCTGGCAATCAGCCATCGCCGGATCGACAATACGGTTTTATGCCAAACCATTGACCTTGTTCGCTGGAGCGCTCGGAGCAGTAATAGTCTCTCTGATTGCAATATGGCTGACCTTGCACAAGCAGGTCTCCCGGCCGGCCCGCGAGCTTCTTGCCGGGAATCCGGAATGGCAATTCTTCGGAGCAAAGCGGATATCCAAAGGCAGAACAGGACTGGGAATAGCGATAACATCGGCAGTCGGCGCGGTAGTTTTACTCGCCGTACTCGGAACCGGCAACAGCGGCTCCATCTCCGCGGCATTTTTTGGGGCCGGGGCGTTGCTCTTAATAGCCGGTCTTGGATTAACTCATGCCCTGCTAAAAATTGTTGCCGGCAGTTGGAACAGGACAATCACATCGTTAGCCGGTTTTGGATTACGCAACTCAACCAGGCGAAGCGGCCGCAGCCTGGCGGTTGTCGGGTTGCTTGCGTGCGGGATTTTCCTGGTAATCGCCATCGGAGCCAACAGGCACGATCCGTTGGCGGATGCCCACAAACGAGATTCCGGAACGGGAGGCTTTGTACTGTTCGGCCAGTCCTCTATCGGCATTCTTCACGATCTGAGCAGCAAGGAGGGACGCCGTTCCATGGGTCTGAACGATCCCAGTCTCGAAGATATGCAGGTGGTTCAGTTGCGGGTCCGTGACGGGGATGATGCGAGCTGTTTCAATTTGAATCGCGCGCAGAGCCCGCAATTGCTGGGGGTTCAGCCAGAGAAGCTTCAGGAGCGGGGCTCATTTATGTTTACAAATGTGATTGAAGGGGCGGCAAGTAAAGAAGCCTGGAATCTGCTCAATCGCAACCTGGGGCAGGATATCGTGCCGGCGGTCGGCGATTATGCAACTGTTATATGGGCCCTCGGCAAATCCGTCGGCGACCAGTTGCAATACAGCGACGACAAGGGTAACAGTTTCAAGCTGCAAATCGTCGGACTGCTGAAAAATTCCATCCTGCAGGGCAGTTTACTTATTGACGGGGACGAGTTTATAAGGCGTTTCCCATCCGAGGAAGGATACAGAATGCTCCTTATCGATTGTCCGGAGCAGAAAATCGACGCCGTGACGGACAAACTCTCGTTCGGATTGAAAGATCTCGGACTGGACCTGACGCCGGCGGCTCAGCGATTGGCGGAGTTTAGTTCCGTTGAGAACACGTATCTGTCGATCTTTCAGATGCTGGGCGGTTTAGGATTGATTCTCGGCAGTGTTGGGCTCGGGCTGGTAGTGCTGCGCAATGTGCTGGACAGACGCGGAGAGCTTGCGATGCTGCGGGCCGTGGGATTCGATAAAATCACGCTTCGAAAAATGATATTTCACGAGCACAGCGGCCTGATGCTTGGCGGTTTGGCATGTGGAGTTATCGCGGCGCTGGTCGCGGTCGGTCCTGCCCTGAAATCCCCGGGAGCACAAGCAGCATCATTTTCGCTGGTTTTGACAATTGGAGCAATAGGAATCAGCGGCATGATATGGATATGGATTGCAGCGAACTTTGCCCTGGGCGGCGAAATGCTCGATGCGTTGAGAAGTGAGTGATTGATACAAGGTCATATTGAGGACTGTATGAGACAATCTACCATTGCACGGACAATAACTGTCGGATTAGCCATTTTGAGTATAGGATCGCTGTACTTCTGGTTAAGCGCCGATGCAGCGATGGATCTGACCGAGCGCATCCCGGCTCCACCGGACGATACCCAGACGCTTCAAGGCGAAGGTAGTGCGGTTAAAATACAAGGGACATTGGTGAAACTTGACGGTGCCCCGGCGGATTTACCCGGTGCCTGGCCCCGTTTCAGAGGAGCGAACTTCGACGCAATAAGCTCTGAAGATATCTCACCCGCAAGGACATGGCCGACAAAAGGCCCCGAAGTCCTGTGGTCGATCGGCGTCGGAGAAGGTTTTGCCGGAGCGTCTATTCTTGCCGGACGCGTATATCTTATAGACTACGACCGCGAGCAGCAGGCGGACCTCGTCAGGTGCCTTTCACTCGAGGACGGCCGGGATATCTGGCAGTATTCTTATCCTGTTAAGGTAAAACGGGACCATGGGATGAGCCGGACTGTGCCGGCGGTTACAGAAAAGTTTGTTGTAACGATGGGGCCAAAATGTCACGTTACGTGTCTGGATTCAATTACAGGTGAGTTTCGCTGGATGTTCAACCTTGTTCGGGAATTCAATACGAAAGTCCCGAAGTGGTATACAGCTCAGTGTCCACTGATCGAGGACGGCAAAGCTATAATTGCCCCGGCGGGCACGGTACTGATGATGGCCGTGGATTGCGAAACCGGTGAAATTCTCTGGGAAACACCGAACCCGGACGGCTGGATAATGACGCATTCGTCCATCGTGCCTATGGAATTTAACGGCAAGCGTTTCTATGTGTATTGCGGCGGCAATCAGATCAAGGGGGGTGTGGTTGGAGTATCCGCTGAAGATGGCAGTGTTCTGTGGAAGACCGACGAATGGAAAGTACGCTTCAACGTTCCGCTGCCCGTTGTTGTCGGTCCCGACAGGTTATTCTTTACAGCCGGTTACGGCCAATACGAGTTTGGGTGCACGATGTTGCGGCTGATCGAGACCAATGGTAACATAACGGTGCAATCGGAGTTTCTCCACACAACTGAAGTGTTCGGCTCGATTCAGCAAACCCCGATCTATTACGGCGGCAACATCTACGGAGTCAGGCCGGACGGGCAGTTGGTCTGCCTCGACCTGCAGGGCAATGTCGTCTGGACCAGCACTAGCGCCAACAAATTCGGAAACGGTCCGTTCGCAATCGTGAGCGGACTCATATATCTGATGAACGATTCCGGAGAGTTGACTTTGGCACAGGCCAGTCCTTCCGGCTATCTCCCGCTGGCCCATGCGAAAGTTCTGGACGGACACGGATCATGGGGCCCGATGGCAATTGCATCCGGCCGGTTAATTGTGCGCGACACGGAGCGAATGATATGCCTTGACATATCCGAGAAGTAAAACTGCCGCGTTGAAATAAAAGAATTACGTGCTATAATGGTTTCCAAAGGTGCTAAGATGAATAGAATAACAGGAACAATAAATATCAGGATAATCATCGGTGTGCTCATTACCCTGGCGGTTGTGATTGCCGTCGTTGCGGTTGTAAGACTCGACGTGGTCGGCAGCAAGGGCGGAGGTCTTGGTAAAGAGTTTGAGTATAACGTCAATGAGCTGGCGCGCATCGATCCGAACCTGATTCTCTATGAAGAATCCGCCGGAGCGATTAAGACCGGCTTTGCCAATACGCACGGCATCGCTGTGGATTCGAAGGGCTCGGTCTATGTGGCAGGTGATAAAGCCATTCGTATCTTCGCCCAGAGCGGTGATCGACTCAGTGAAATAAAACTTGACGATACGCCCAGGTGCCTGACTGTGACAGCAGATGGCACGATATACGCCGGGATGAAGGATCACGTTGAGCTTTATGATGCCCAGGGACAAAAGCAGGCAAGTTGGGACAGTCTGGGCAAGGATGCAATTCTAACCAGTATTGTTGTCTCAGAGGACAATGTTTTTGTCGCCGATGCGGGCCATCGTATTGTTATCCGCTACAATACAGAAGGTAGCATTATCATTAAGATCGGCAGAAAAGACTCCATCAGAAATATCCCCGGATTTGTGATTCCGAGTCCTTATTTCGACGTGGCAATACCAAGAGACGGATTGTTACGGGTGGTTAATCCCGGCCGTCTTCGTATCGAGGCATATACTCTTGATGGGGACATCGAGTTTTGGTGGGGTTCTCCTTCTGTGGCGATTGAGGGATTCTGCGGATGCTGCAATCCCGTGAATATTGCCGTATTGCCCGACGGCGGCTATGTTACCTGCGAGAAGGGCCTGGTACGCGTCAAGATTTATAATTCCGATGGTAGTTTTGTGGGCGTGGTTGCAGGACCGGAGCAATTCGGCGCAGGCGGTTCATCCGGTATCTGCATGTTTCCGGAGGAATGCAAGACCGGTGGTTTTGATGTCGCTGTAGACGGAGAAGGTCGCATCTTCGTACTGGACACAGTTGACAATATCGTGAAAGTATTTACCAAAGTGAAAGGCCGATCGTGAGAAAACAATCCGGAAAGTTTCGGAGCCGCAGAGAGCTGTTTGCCGGAGTTCTGAGGTACGCCACTTTAGGGCTAATGGCAGCGGCTTCAGCCGCATTGTTTACAAAGAGGCAGAAACTTGTACGAAAAGGTGAATGCATAAACAGTGGAATCTGTGCCGGCTGTAAGGTTTTGGAACAGTGCAGTTTACCTCGGGCATCGTCGGCAAGACGAAGACTGGCGGGAGTTGATAATGGCAAAAGATAACAAGGTAATTAACAGGCGTAATTTCCTGAGAGACGGGCTGTGGGGAGGATGCCTGGCCGCCCTGGGAGTCGTGGCCGGTGCCTCGGCCCGCAAGAACAGGAAAAATGACATGGTCTGGCAGATCGATCCTTACAAATGCATAGCTTGCGATATATGCGCAACGCATTGCGTATTGGAAGATTCTGCCGTGAAATGTATTCAGCAATACGATATATGCGGATACTGTGATTTCTGTCCCGGTTATTTCGAGCTGGGAGCATCGGTTCTGGATACCGGCGCCGAAAATGAGCTTTGTCCGACCGGGGCGATCAAACGAACCTTCATAGAAGATCCGTACTATGAATACGACATCGATGAATCTCTCTGTATTGGTTGTGCCAAGTGTGTCAAGGGCTGTGCTGCTTTCGGAAACGGCTCAATTTATCTTCAGGTGCGTCATGATCGTTGTTTGAATTGTAATGAATGTTCCATTGCCGTGGCTTGTCCCTCAGGAGCGTTTAAGCGGGTTCCCGCCGACGAGCCTTACCTGCTTAAGAAGGTGGACCACGTTTGATGAGACCTTTTCGCAATATTTTAATTGGCATGGCTATCTCCCTGATTTTATCCGGCGTGACTTCAGGGATGGAGCGTTTTCCTCCACCTGATTTCGTCGAAACCGACCATGTCATCCCAAGCCCTACTTCTCCAGGTCCACGTCAGGACGTTTACGAGTATATTGATGCCGCGGTATTGCTGGCCGCTCTGGGATTGGCTTCGTATCTTGTTTTGAAAAAGCGCAGCCGTCGGGCAATATTTGCATTGTCGGTGTTTTCGCTTCTATATTTCGGCTTTTGGCGAAAGGGCTGTGTCTGTTCGATAGGAGCTATCCAGAATATTGTTTTTTCAATTTTTGATCGCGACTACGCCGTGCCGATTGTGGTTTTGGTATTTTTCCTGCTACCGCTTGTTTTCACGCTTTTTTTCGGAAGGACATTCTGTGCGGCGGTGTGCCCTCTCGGCGCGATACAGGACATGGTTCTATCGCGGCCGGTCTCCGTGCCGGGCTGGCTCGAGAGTGGACTAAGATTGTTTGCGTATGTTTACTTAGCGGCGGCGGTCCTTTTCGCAGCTACCGGTAGCGCTTTCGTTATATGCAGATATGATCCGTTCATTTCAATCTTTCGTTTGAGCGGAAGCATTAACATGTTAATCCTCGGGGGATGCATGTTGCTTATCGGCGTGTTCGTTGGTCGCCCTTATTGCCGGTTTATCTGCCCGTATGGCGTTATCCTCAGGCAACTCTCGCGGCTCTCGAAATGGCGCGTGACAATTACCCCGGACGAGTGCATCCAGTGCAGGCTCTGCGAAGATTCTTGTCCCTTCGGGGCGATAAGAAAGCCGACAACACAGTGGCCGGCGCAAGAGTATCACGTAGCCAAAAAAAGGCTGGCGTTTCTGCTGTTACTATTGCCCGTGCTGGTTTTTCTGGGTGGATGGGCCGGTTCCAGCCTCAAAAGCGTAACATCACGCGCGCACGAAACGGTAAGATTGGCTGAGCAGATATATGTGGAAGAGACCGGCAAAACTGAAGAGATTACAGATTCCAGCACAGCTTTCAGAGCAACGGGACAGGAAATCAAGAAGCTTTATGAGCAAGCATCGAATATCCGGGCCAGGTTCGAACTTGGCGGCTGGATACTTGGAGGATTCATCGGACTCGTAATCGGACTGAAACTAATCGGACTTTCCGTCTGGCGTCAAAGGACCGATTACGAAGCCGACCGGGCAAGCTGCCTGGCATGCGGCCGATGCTTTAACTACTGTCCCAGGGAGCACCTTCGATTAAAGAAGACAAAAGAAGTGGCTGACAAATGGTAACAAACTCTCACAATGATAGTGCTTCGGAGCATGTTCAGGCGACAAGCTCGTGGTACCAATGTGCAGTCGCAACGGCTGTTCTTAGCGCCGTGTTCTCCATTGTTGTCTGTGCGTTTGTTCTCATGAATTATGGCCGGAGCAAAATGTTGGGCACTGCTGAAGAAACGGCACTGGCGGATCTCAAGTTGGAAATACGCAGCAAGCCCGATGATGAGCAACTTTTGTCCCGGATCCGTCAATTTGATTTACAGGTCAGACAACAGCGGATTCGGGCGTTGGATCGCTCGCGCAAAGGCAGCTATCTGCTCCTGAGCGGAGTAGTGTTTTTCATTATTAGTCTCAGATCGGCAATAGAGTTTAAGAAGAAGCCGCCGGCTCCACATTCGGGCGCCGATCAGCTCACCGAGCAGGTCGACAACGCAAAATTTGCCCGATGGGCGGTGACCGGCGGCCTGGTGATATTAGGCTCGGGCTCGCTGTTTCTGGCGACCAGACCGGAGATTGATTTTGTCAAGGCCGGCGCTGCCGATGCTTCTTCGTATAATATAGATGATATCGCCAATAACTGGGCAAGCTTTCGCGGTCCCAACGGAGCCGGAATCAGCACTCATGCCAATGTGCCAACTCGCTGGAGCGGAAAAACGGGAGAAGGAATTCTCTGGAAAACCGAGATACCTCTGCCGGGGAATAATTCACCTGTTATCTGGGGCGACCATGTTTTTCTCTCAGGAGCGGATCCCAACAGCCAGCACGTCTATTGTTTCGATGCATCCACAGGCGGGCTTCTGTGGAAGGGCGACGTTTTAGGTTTGCCCAAAGGGAGTAATGAAGAGCCTCTCGAAATCATGGAAGATACCGGATTTGCTGCGCCCACTGTTGCGACGGACGGCCGGCGGGTTTACGCTATATTTGCAACCGGCGATGTCGGCTGCTTCGATTTCAAAGGCAAAAAAATATGGGAGAAAAACCTGGGCATGCCCGACAGTTCCTATGGATATGCATCTTCGCTTGCCATGTATCATGATATGGTCCTGATTCAGTATGACCAAGGGGGTGTTGAGGATGAGAAATCCAAGTTGATTGCTGTAGATGGATTTTCAGGCCGGATTGTCTGGCAGACAAAACGGCCGGTCGGAAATTCCTGGAGTTCGCCCATTGCCGCGAGTATCGGCGAACAGTTTCAGGTTATCACCTGCGGCGATCCCTGGGTGGTCGCATATAACCCGGCCGACGGCGCGGAATTATGGCGGGTAAACTGCCTGAGCGGAGATATTGCACCTTCGGCAATTTACGCAAACGGCCTGGTATTTGTCATAGAACCGTATTCGAAGCTGGTCGCCATTAAACCGGATGGCAAAGGCGATGTGACCAAAACTCATATCGCCTGGATAAGCGAGGAAGGCGGACCGGACATCTGCTCGCCTGTAAGTAATGGTAAATCGGTATTCCTGCTGGCAACCGAGGGATTGCTTGAGAGTTATAATGTCTCGGACGGCAAGAGGCTCTGGGAGAAGGATTTGGAGGAATATTTCCTGGCCTCGCCCAGCCTTGTCGGCGACAACCTATATCTGTTGAGCGAGAAGGGCGTTATGTTTATTGCCGAGGCCGAATCTGAATATAAGGAATTGGCTAAGTGCGAGCTGGATGAGAAGTGTCACGCCTCGCCGGCTTTCGCCGACGGGCGCATATATATCCGGGGACTCGAGAACTTATATTGCATCGGGAGTCGTGATTGATGGATGAGTTGGATTTGACATTTGTAGATCAGGCCATCGATGAAATTGGCGCCGGTGCTGAGAATTTGCTTATGATATTGCAGGCTGTGCAGGGGCACTTTGGCTATCTGCCGGAAGAAGCTCTTGAGCGGATTTGTGAGATTACGCAGATTACCCCGGCGTCAATTGCCGGTGTTTCGACTTTCTACGACCACTTTCGACATCGTCCTGCCGGGCGTCATACAATTCGGGTCTGCATCGGTACAGCTTGCCACGTTAAAGGTGGCGGACAGATTTATGATGCTTTTAAGAGACATCTTGCAATACCGGAAGAAGACGATACGGATCAGCACAAGTTATTTACTGTGGAGAAAGTGGCGTGTCTGGGGTGCTGTATGCTTGCCCCGGCAATACAAGTCGATGATATTACATATGGACATCTGACGACCGATAAGGTTCCGGCCGTTCTGAGGGATTTTCTCGAACAACAAAAGGCCGGCGCTCAACAGGCGGTCAGGCAGGGCTTTGCAAAAGATGCGGAGAACCTTGCCGAGATACGGATATGCCTGGATTCAAGTTGTGTTGCCAGCGGCAGCGGCAGAGTGTATGAGGCGTTACAAAAGGCCGTTAAAGAAACGGCTGCACGGGCTGTGGTCAAAAGTGTTGGTTGTTCGGGTATGTCATACCTGGCACCGCTTGTGGAAGTGGTTTTGGCGGGCGGAACCTCGTTTCGCTATGCGATGGTCCAGCCGGCTGATGCAAGAGCCATTGTGCTTAGACATTTCAAACCGAAACAGATTGGGCGGGAAATCAGGAATGGCATTTCCACGATGCTTGATAAACTGCTTACCGACACGGCCTGGGAACCTGTAACGCGTTATTCGGTAGATGTGCGTGACCGGCCGGTAGCCCATTTCCTCCGCCGGCAAAAGCATATAGCGACTGAACACTGCGGTAGTATCGATCCGGTTGATATCGATGAGTATGTGTTTAATGACGGATTCAAAGCGCTGCAAAAGTGCATACGAGATATGAGTTCCGAAGAAATTATCTCAGAGATCGAACGCAGCGGTCTTCGTGGTCGAGGCGGGGCCGGTTATCCGACCGCCATAAAATGGTCTGCCGTCCGGAATCAGCAAACCGACAAAAAATATATAGTATGTAATGGAGATGAGGGCGATCCCGGCGCTTTCATGGACCGGATGCTCATGGAATCGTATCCGTATCGCATCATCGAAGGAATGATAATCGCGGCTTGCGCGGTCGGCGCCAACGAAGGATATTTCTATATTCGCGAGGAGTATCCGCTTGCTATCGAGCGAATGAGTCAGGCGTTAAATAATTGCAGGCAGCAAGGTTTTCTTGGCGACGGAATTATCAAAAGCGGATTTTCGCTCGACCTGAAGATTATGCCCGGCGCCGGAGCTTTTGTTTGCGGCGAGGAAACCGCCCTGATCGCAAGTATCGAAGGACGCCGCGGGATGCCCCGGTTACGGCCGCCATACCCTTTCCAAAGCGGTCTCTGGGGCAAACCGACGTTGATTAGCAACGTCGAAACCTATGCCGTGGTGCCGTGGATTATCCGAAACGGCGCAGAAGCCTTCGCTAAGCTTGGCACGGACAGCAGCAAGGGAACAAAGGTCTTCGCCCTGACGGGAAAGGTGGACAGAATGGGTCTGATTGAAGTGCCGATGGGCATCTCCGTGCGCCAGATAGTAGAGGACATCGGCGGGGGAATTGCCGGAGGGCTACAATTGAAAGCGGTCCAGGTGGGAGGCCCATCCGGCGGCTGCTTGCCCGCGGAACTGACGCATCTGCCCGTTGATTATGAGACGCTTAAAGAAATCGGAACGATGATGGGCTCCGGCGGTTTGGTCGCTCTGGATGAAACTGACTGCATGGTAGACATCGCCCGCTATTTTCTGGAATTTACGCAGAACCAGTCGTGCGGCAAGTGCACTTTTTGCAGGATCGGCACCCGGCGGATGCTGGATATACTCGAACGCCTGTGTAACGGGCAGGGCGTTAAGGCCGACATCGAAGAGCTGGAGCATTTAGCAAGAATGATCAAGAAAACAAGCCTTTGCGGACTCGGTACGACGGCTCCGAATCCGGTTCTTTCCACGATCAGATATTTCCGCGATGAGTATGAAGCCCATGTTGAGGGACGCTGTCCGGCCGGTAAGTGTAAGGCACTGATTACCTATTCGGTGACGGATGATTGCATCGGCTGCACACTGTGCGCTCAGCACTGCCCGGTCGATGCCATTGAAATGAAGCCGTACGAAAAGCACGAAATTGACGCTGAGAAATGTATTCGCTGCGGGACGTGTAAGAATGTATGTCCGGCAGACGCTATTGAGGTCCACTAATCGATGCCAAAACTAACCATCGACAATCGTGAAGTAGAAGTTCCAAACGGCGCGACCGTTCTTGACGCCGCCGGGAAGCTCGGAATTGAGATTCCGACCATGTGTTTTATGAAAGGCTATCAGCCCTCGACCAGTTGCATGATCTGTGTGGTCAAAGTCGAAGGTAGAGCAGTTCTGCTGCCGGCCTGCGGGACCCTTGCCCAGGAAGGGATGCGCGTCGAAAGCGACTGTGAAGAAGTGCATCAGGCAAGAAAGACGGCCCTGGAGCTGCTTTTAAGCGACCATGTGGGCGACTGCCTCGGGCCATGTCATACGATATGCCCCGCACAGATGAATATTCCGCTGATGATTCGCCAGATCGCAGCCGGTAAGCTGCGCGACGCGATTGAAACTGTGAAGAAGGATATTGCTTTGCCCGCAGTGTTAGGGCGTATTTGTCCGAAGCCCTGCGAGCGGGGATGCAGGAGAGCGGCGATTGATGAGGCTGTCTCTATCTGCCTCTTGAAGCGGTATGTCGCTGACGCAGACCTTGAATCAGCCAAGCCATATTCGCCGGCCTGCAAGCCTGTTCTGGATAAACGTGTCGCCATCATCGGTGCCGGACCGGCGGGTCTTGCCGCCGCTTACTATCTACAGCAATCCGGTTTCGGCTGCACGGTTTTTGACGACCACGAACAGCCCGGCGGAATGCTGCGCTATGGAGTTTCGCAAGAGGATTTGCCGAAAGATGTGCTTGATAAGGAAATCGCCCAGATTGAGAAACTCGGTCTTACATTCAAGGATAAAATGCGAATAGATGATTCGGCGTCGCTCGACAAACTGCGGAAGGATTTTGACGCTGTATTCATCGCTTTTGGTGCGCTGGACGCCGGAGTTGCCGAATCGATGGGCCTCAATACGAGTGCGAACGGCGTTGCAATAGACGGCAAGACATACCAGACGAATTTGCCCGGCGTCTTCGCAGGGGGAGACGCCGTCCGCAAGCGAAAGCTGACAGTTCGTGCCGTCGCAGATGGTAAGGAAGCGGCGGAATCCATAGGCCAGTATTTGTCCGGCGGCGAGGTAACGGGCCCGGCCAAACCGTTTAACACGCGTATCGGCAAAATCCAGGATGGCGAGAAAGAGCGGTTCGCAGCCTGTGCGAGCAACGCCCCCCGCGTGACGGTATCTAATAAGGGCGAGGGATTCACCGATGAGCAGGCCCGGCAGGAGGCCGCCCGCTGCCTTCACTGTGATTGCCGAAAGGCCGATAGCTGCAAACTCAGGCAATATGCACAGGAATATGGTGCCAGTCCGACTCGATACAAAAGCGAGCGCCGGCTGTTCGTTCAGCAGGCTCAGCACCCGAAGATCGTTTACGAATCCGGCAAGTGTATCGACTGCGGTCTCTGCGTGCAGATTGCCGCCAAAGCCGGAGAAGAGCTCGGACTGACCTTTGTCGGCCGGGGCTTTGATGTCCGGGTGGCGGTACCATTCGAGCGTTCGATCGCCGATGGTCTCAAACAATCCGCGGCCGAATGCGTCGCTGCGTGCCCGACCGGGGCTTTGGCATTTACGGAATAACCAGCAGAAATCTTTAGCAACAGAGAGGTTGACACTCAAGAAAAATTTCCGTATAAACTTATAGGTAAAATTTATTGTTTTTTTTGGAGACGTATTATGGAATTGCGAAGAATGATGGAAAGTTATGTGCATATATTGATCCTTGGACTCGGTATATCTGCGATTGTTTTCAGCACCGCTCAAGCGGCGGACTGGCCCAACTACCGCGGGCCCAATTATGATGGAATATCCAGTGAAACAGGCTGGGCTGCAACCTGGCCCGAAGATGGCCCGAAGGTGCTTTGGAAATATTCGCTTGGAACCGGATTCGCATCTATGTCCGTAAGCAACGGCAAGGTTTACGCCACGGGCAATATCGACGATAACGACTTCCTTTATTGCCTGGATGCTGCCACGGGCAAGGAAATATGGAAGACGTCCTATCCATGCCCGTTGTACAAGAAAAGCCACGAAGGCGGCCCCTGCGCGACGCCGACAATAGACGGTGACGCCGTTTACACCTTCAGCAAAGACGGCGATGCCATTCGTTTCAAGGCGGCAACAGGCGAGATCGTCTGGCATAAGAATCTGAACAAGGAAATGGGCTTGAAACATCCTACCTGGCACTTTTCAAGCTCGGCGTTTATAGCCGGAGACCTTGTAATTTACAACGCCGGCAAATACGGCATAGCACTTAAAAAAGCCGACGGCAGCCCGGCATGGCAAAGTGGAAAAGGCGTGTGTGGTTATACAACCGCCGTCCCGTTTACGATCGGCGGTCAAAAGGGTGTAGCGATGGCAGTGAGTAAGGAACTCGTCGGCCTGAATCCTGCCACGGGCAAGGTAATGTGGAAATTCCCGTGGAAAACCAGCTACGATATTAATGCCGCCGATGCCATTATCTCCGGTGACACCATCTTCATTTCGTCCGGATACAACAAAGGTTGTGCTCTCGTGAAAATCAGCGGCGGCGAAGCTACCAAAGTCTGGCAGAACAAGAATATGCGAAACCATATCAACTGCTCGGTGCTTTGGGAAGGACACATATACGGTTTCGACGGACAGGTCGGCGGCGGCAAATTGACGTGTCTCGACCTGGCAACCGGCGAGAAGAAGTGGTCGCAGGGTGGTATGGGCACCGGTTCTCTTATGATTGCCGACGGTAAGCTGATTATCCTCGGCGAAAAGGGCAAGCTGGTCATCGCGGCCGCTTCGCCGGAAGGATTTAAGGAACTTGCCTCGGCGAAGATTCTTACGGGCAAGTGCTGGACGTATCCGGTCCTCGCCAACGGCAGAATTTACGCCCGCAATGCGGCAGGACAGTTGGTTTGTGTCGATGTCAGCGGTTGATGCTGAAATTGTGTCGCCATGATTTGATAGAGTTGACGGAGACGGCGCTAAGCAAGTGCCGTCTTCGTTTACGTAAGTTCGTAGTCTTTTCAAATAAGGATTATGTGTATGTTGAGAATAATCAGAAGATGTCGATTCGTTCCGGTCATCGGACTGGTTCTTTGTTTGGGTGCGCTCGGCTATAACAATGCCGCGCAGGGAGCGGATTGGCCGCAGTGGCGCGGACCCAATCGCGACGGCGTATGCAGTGAAACAGGGCTGCTCAAGAGCTGGCCGGCCGATGGCCCCAAACTCCTGTGGGAGACCACGGGTTTTGGCCTGGGCTATTCGAGTATGGCAATCGTAGACGGCAGGCTTTATGCTCGACATAGTGACGTCCTGATGGTATATGATATTAAAGCAAAATAGGGATAGTCGTGTCGGCAGGACTTTCCCGGATTCCCGTGAAAGGAAGACCAATGGCCAAGCAAACGGCCCCGGACAACAACGGCCAGGCAGGCGAGCCGATGCGGCAGTACTCGCCCGCCCAGGAATTGATCAACAACACGGCATACATCGTCATGATCCTGCTGGGAGCGGTCATTCTCATTGCCAGTTACGGCGGCTCGGCGGCCGGCTGGATCTCCGCGATTGCATATCTGGCATACGGCATCGTCGGTTCCGTCTGGATTATGGTCTTCGTTTGCCCGTACTGCAGGTATTTCAACACACGGTCGTGCCCATGCGGATACGGGCATATCGCGGCAAGGTTTCGCTCCAAAGAAACGGTCGAATGCTTCAACGAAAAGTTCAAGAAGCATATCCCCGTTATCGTTCCGCTCTGGTTCATCCCGATAGTAGCCGGCGTTGTGCCTCTAATACGCGGCTTCACGCTGCCCCTGCTGGTTATGCTTATCATATTCGCCATTAATGCCTTTATCATTCTGCCGCTCGTATCGACCAAACACGGCTGCAAAGAATGTCCCCAGAAAGAGACCTGTCCCTGGATGAAATACACAGTCAAGCCGGCCGGCTGATGTTTTCTTCATTAGCTCGCTCCTTAGTTCTTTTTGAAATGGAACATTACCGCCCGGCTGTCGGGGGCATCGAATTTGAAGCGGCCCCGAGCCGTTTTGCTGAGAGTTTCTTCCTCTTTGCTGATTATATCATAGCGTTTGATAGTCCATGTCCCGCCGGGCAGGTTAGCGACTATTTGCTTATGAGCCTTGTTCGTGCCGAGCACGTATTCATGGCCGGACCAGGCGAGGCCGCGGAAGCCGGAATGCAGATTCGAGAAGATGCCGGTCTCGGGCGCCATTTTCCAGAACGTGACATTCTTGTCGATAATCTCGCGCAGGTATTTCAGATTGTCGGCAGACGTGTGCTCTGCGGGATTGAAGCGTCCCATGAAATATTGGCCCAGCTTGTTTCCCGGTTTCTCTCCGGTCGTGCCGTAGCCTCCGCCGAGAAAAGCACCGAGATGTGACTCGATGGTGTCATGCTCGGTGTGTCTGTCGCCTTTGCCCTCGTAGCTCAATTCGTCATTGATCGTTGGCTTGTTGCGCGGGCCTTTGCCGTCCGGATTTCGCCATGTATATTCAATCCCGTCGGCGGCATCGGGAAGATTGCGAATCTTCTTCTGGATAATCTGATGATCGTTCCAGCCTACAAGCTCATCGAACTTCGCCGGCCACAACGTACTCGGCACCGTATGCACGCTCAGCGGCGTTGGGTAGGGCAGATATTGCCTGATGATTTGTCCGAATCGGGCGATTTGCTCTTCGGAGTATTTCGGCTGCTTGATATTAAATTCGTTGCACAGGCATATCCAGACGTTGGGATAACTGCCGTAACGGGCGGCGATGTATTTGAGGTAGGGCGTAGGATCGTCGCTGTTATTGCCAGCTCGCAGAACGGAGCGAGATTCTTTGGTATCGGGGCCGCACAGAATCAAATCGGCAATCAAATCGTGCTCCCACGCGGTTCGCACTGCCAGGTCGGCGCGGTCGCCAAACCAGCATGGATTTGGCCGGTGCGAATCATCGCCGGAATCGCTCAGATGCCCTTCATTGTCGAAAAACGGCTTTTCAACCGGGTTGGGATAGCGGTCGCCATACAGGCTGAAACGAAGTTTCTTGAAATATTTCGCATTACCCGCGATGTCGGCGGCGATGTCGTTTCCGCTGGGCTTACCATTCTGCCGACAGCCGGAGAGGAACGAATAATGGGTGTTGCCGAAGATATATTGATGCGAGCCGTCCGAATGCATGTACCATCGACGGCCCGAACTGTTGGGATCGACAATCCAGAAGCCCGGATGATCCGAAGCGACGGCGGTCACGTATTGGTCCTGCTTTTGGCCGTTTAGCTCTGGTTTATTCGAATATACCTCAACCAGATCCCAGCGTCCGGCGTTTGTCGGGCAGAAGCGGATTTTGAAAACGCTGCCGGCGGTGCCTCCTTTGCCGTCGCCGTCCCAGAAGCCGTGAATCTTGTATTCCGGCGAGCCGCTTTCATGCCGGAAGCAAGCCCAGAAATCGATATCCCGTGCCGGCACGTCCGTCTGGCTCTGCACCGGCCCGTCAAAGGTAAGCTCCACAACAGAATACACAGCGGCTTTCGCGATTTCCACCGCCAGAACCTTGGGGCAAACTAAAATAAGAGGCAGCAATAATGCAAGAACCCACATTTTCCCATTTATTTGCCGTATCATTGCGGTTTTCCTTTCATCAGTTAAGGATACTTTGACCAAACAGGCAGTCTAAAGCATTAAACCGTATCAGTCACATATACTTTGAAGAAATTGGCTTTGATTGGCTTTGTTTTCTCGCTGCCCAAAACCACAAAAATCCTCATAATACCCTTTCATATAGACACTTACGTTAATTCTTACTTTTCGAAATTGGCTTTGTTTTTTCAAATAGCACCCTTTCAACTCGTTTCAGGTTTCTTGCTTCGGATTTCCGGCCAAAGGCCGGCAAATTGGCTTTGTTTGGCTTTGTTTTTCGCCGCCCAAAACCGCCAAAAATCAGAAAAATACTCATAAGTCTTTACCATCATTAAACTAACGCCATGTTGCCTATTTTAACATTGGCTTTGTTTTTTCAAATAGTTTTAGGATTTTCCACCGTGTAGGGATTCCATATTTGTCATTCCAGCGAAGGCGGGAATCAAAATCCTTGAATTTATAAAAGATTTTTACTTTTCCCTTTTTCCTTTTTACTTGAATATGTTTTCTATATTCTATTCGTTAAGTATTATACGAACCGCAATCGAAAAAAGCGGGCATATTTTAAATAAATCTCCGTGACTCCCCTCTCAAGTCTGGATTCTCGATATAGACATACTGTATCCTGCGTTTTTTCATTTTTTTTGATAATTACAGGTAACATTATGCCATTGAGAAACGCTATGTATAATGAATGGTAGCTCTAAAACAATCTCATGTTTTCGAATAGGGAGAAAGTATTATGAAAAGGGAAACTAAAAACTTGTGCATAGTATCCGCAATGTCTTTTATCGTAGGTGTAGCGGTGGTACCCTTGGCAGTAGGGGCATTAGGGGCAGTAGTAGGGTTCTCGGGATTCTTTTTTACGAATCGGCAATCACAAGAACGGGAGGCCAAGGCATTCTTCTACAGAACTATGAATGCGATTTTCGAAGATACATATAACTCCGAAGAGGGCTCAGTATCTCCACAGTTCATGGATGCATTCAAAAAGTATGAACCTCAACTTGGGAAACAATGCCGTTTGTACATAATTGACAGCCACTCCGACTATTACGAGTGTTTCACATTCTTCCCATCAGGAGATGTATTTAGTGTACAAATAGAATTGATGAATGATAAATGGAAATTATATGGTTTCAATCCTTGGGATTGGGATTCCTTTTGGAGAGATGCTATCAGGATGTCCAAGAACGTTAAATTGGAAGACTAAGGACAGTGAGACTGTTAAGGCTTTCTACAAAGCATGTCTTAACCTTTTGATGTCGTTTGAGGAAACACTTGCAAACAACTCTCGTTAGAAGTATAATCCGGCATGATATTGGTCCATTATTAGGTTATTTTCTGGAGGTATTTTATGGATCGTCGTGATTTTCTTAAAGCAGGTGTAGCTTCGGTGGCACTTCCAACTCTCGGCGTTTACGCCGCCGGATCGGCCAGGCAAAAACCCAGACGCGTCGGAATAATCGGCACAGGCTGGTACGGCAAGAGTGCACATTTCCGTTTGCTTCAAATCGAACCGGTCGAGGTCGTCGCGGTGTGCGACGTGGATAAGAATATGGTGGCCGAGGCGGCTAAGATGATCGCCGAGCGGCAAGTTTCGAAAAATACGCCTCGCACCTACAGCGATTACCGCGAGATGCTAAAGCGGGAAAAGCTCGATATCGTACATATCGCGACGCCCGACCACTGGCATGCGCTGGCGATGATTGCCGCGGTCAAAGCAGGGGCCGATGTTTACGTCGAGAAGCCCATCAGCGTGGACGTCGTCGAGGGCCAGGCGATGCTCGCTGCGGCACGAAAGTACAAGCGTGTCGTGCAGGTGAACATGCAGCGGCGCAGCACGCCGCACCTGATCGAAGCCCGCGAGAATATCATCAAAGCCGGCAAGCTCGGGAAAATCAGACACGCCGAGATTTGCTGCTACTACACGATGCGAGCAAGGGGCAATCCGCCCGATACGGCTCCGCCCGAAAATCTCGATTACGACATGTGGACGGGGCCGGCACCGATGCGGCCTTATTGTTCGTGGAAGCACCCGCGGGGCTGGCGGGCATTCATGGAATACAGCAACGGAATCATCGGCGACATAAGCGTACACATGCTCGATATGGTCCGCTGGTTGCTCGATCTTGGCTGGCCGAAGACCGTCAGTTCGACCGGCGGCATCCTGATGGACAAGGAAAGCAGGTCCAATATCAGCGATACCCAAGTCTCCACATTCGATTTCGGCGAACTGCCCGTGGTATGGACGCACCGCACATGGGGCAGCCCGGTCGATCCGGAATATCCGTGGGCGGGTTTTATCTACGGCGACAAAGGTACGCTCAAAGCCGACGTTCACAAGTACGATTTTATTCCGCGCGGCAGGGGTGGCGAAAAGGCCCACGGCGATGCGCTCTATGAATATGACAAGTACCCTGAAGACGAGACCGAAAAGGCATTGGAACGTCACGTGGCCGCGCCCATGCGGCGGCACTGGAAGAATTTCCTGGATGCGATAGATTCACGCGGCAGGCCCGTATGCGATATCGAAGAAGGCTATATCACAGCTACATCGTGCATCCTGGCCAATATCTCGTGCAAGCTCGGGCGGAGTTTGGCCTGGGACCCTGAAAAAGGGCGGGTGGTGGACGATGACGAAGCGAACAGCCTTTTGAGCCGGCCGTACCGTCAGCCTTGGGTCCATCCCGATCCGCGAACCGTCTGAAACCGGCCGGATTTACATTAAGAACGAGACATAAGAGTGAAGGTTCAATGCGAATTATGTCCGAAGTTGTGCCTGATTGAGCCCGGCCAGAGCGGCGAATGCCGGGTCCGAATCAATATCGACGGCGTGCTGCGAACCGTCGTCTACGGATATCCCTGCTCCATCCATATCGACCCGGTCGAGAAGAAGCCGCTCTTTCATTTTCTGCCGGGCAGCAGCGTTCTTTCGGTAGCGACCGTCGGCTGCAACCTCCACTGCAAAAACTGCCAAAACTGGGAGATTTCGCAGGCGAATCCCGAGGACGGGAATGTCCCGGCGTATAATTGTCCGCCCGAAAGGCTTGTCGCCGAGGCGAATAAATATCAGTGCCCGTCGATCGCGTATACATACACTGATCCGATTGTCTATTATGAGTACACGTACGATAGTGCAAAGCTCGCTCATGAGGCCGGGATAAGAAACATTCTCGTGACGGCCGGATATGTCAACGAGGAGCCGTGGAAGAAATTGCTCGAGCACGTTGACGCAGCGAATATCGACTTGAAAGCGATTACCGAAGATTTCTATCGGGAGGTCTGCTCGGCAACGTTGAAACCCGTCCAGAACGCTCTGATACTGGCTAAGGCGAGCGAAATATTGGTCGAAGTGACGAACCTGATAATTCCGACGTTGAACGACGAGCCCGAGCAGATGCGCGAGCTTTCGCGCTGGGTTAAAATGAATCTGGGCGCCGATACGCCGCTGCACTTTTCCGGATTTTACCCCCGCTATAAAATGCGGAACCTGCCGGCGACCTCGCTGAGAACTCTGGAGACTGCCCGCAAAATCGCGATGAGCGAAGGGCTGAATTATGTTTATGTCGGCAATGTCGCCAGCAAAGAAGGGCAGAACACATATTGTCCGGGCTGTAAGAAGCTGCTGATCGAACGCAGCGGCTATACGATTCTGAAGAACCGGCTAAGGTTCGGCCGCTGTCCCGATTGCAGCAAAGAAATATATGGAGTCTGGAGATGACACGCAGAAAATTTGTTCGAAAATTAATAGTAGCGGCATCGACAATTATTGCAGGGACTTCATGGTTTGTAAAGAAAGCCACACCGCGTAAATTCATACGGGCTGTTAAATTTAAAAAATATCCTGGTTCCTTAAAACCTATGGGGGATATTTCCAAACAAGGCAAATGGAGCGGTTGATATGGACAGGCAGCTAAATAAATACGACCGGCGAAAACATTTATTGCACCTGCCGGCACTATGCGTTTGTGTGTTCGGACTTCTTCTTGTAAGCGTATGCAAAAAAGAAACTCCCGCTCCTTCGAACGCAGCACCAACTACTTCATCGGAAAAGCCCACCGAACCTGCAAAAGTCGTGCTGCACGCATCACTTGCCGGCACACCATGGTATTCCAACAATCCTGATACACTTAAACAGCAGTTCGATAGTTTCTTCGAAAAAGCCAAACCTGAAACGATAGAAAATGTCATCGCCCTGATTATGCCTCATGCCGGGTATCAATGGTCCGGGCAAACTGCCGCCTTCGGACTCAAAACAACTGAAAAAAAGTACGAAAGAATTGTCGTTATTGGCCCGAGCCATCGTACTGCCATGGAAGAAATCATCAGTGTGCCAAGAGCGACCCATTTTGAAACTCCCCTGGGGCAGATACCACTGGATACGGAATTCATAGACAAACTTCTAAAGTTCCCGATGGTTCAAAACGTGCCGCAAGCGCATCAATCGGAAAACAGTATTGAGATGGAACTGCCGATATTGCAATACTGTCAGGAAGATTTCAAACTTGTGCCGATTGTCGCCGGACAATGCTCGTTGGAGGCGGTTGAAAAGGCCGGAGCCATTCTAAGAAGCCTTCTGGACGAGAACACGCTCGTTATCGCAAGCTCGGACTTTGTGCATTACGGTCGTGCCCATCTTTATGTTCCGTTCACGGAAAATATCCCCGAGCAAATAAAAGAACTCGATATGGGAGCCTATCAGCATATTGCCAATCTGGATGCGAAGGGCTTTCTGGAATATAAGCGAAAAACCGGGGCGACAATTTGCGGGGCCGTGCCGATAGCAATTCTGCTTTCAATGATGAATGAACCATCAAAGGCGCATTTAGTACAATATGCAACATCTGGGGAATTAACCGGCGATTTTTCCAATTCCGTCAGTTATATGTCTATTGCCTTTTCGGGAGTGTGGGTAAACCATCCTGAAATCGAGACGCGGGCAAATAATTCGGAATTGACCGATGAGGACAAGAAACAACTTTTGCTGCTGGCCCGCAAGACGATGGTTTATGCCCTGCAGAACCGCCGCATTCCGGAGGCGTCCGATCTTGGAATTACAATCAGCGATGCGATGCAACCCGTCCGGGCGGCGTTCGTGACATTAAAGAAAAATTCTCAACTCAGAGGGTGTATTGGCGATATTATCCCACTGCGACCTTTGTATAAGTCGGTCATCACAAATGCAATTCATGCCTGTGTGAATGACGGGCGCTTTGCACCGGTATCTCAGTATGAGTTAAGGGACATCACAATCGAAATCTCCGCTCTAACAGAGCCGATACCGACTCGATCGCCGGATAAAATCCGCATAGGTATCGATGGCGTTATCCTTCGCAAAAATGGTCGCTCTGCCGTATTTTTGCCGCAGGTCGCGCCCGAGCAGGGTTGGGACGTCGAACAGATGCTGACAAATTTGTCTATGAAAGCCCGATTGCCTGCCGACGGCTGGAAAGAAGGCGCGAGCTTTCTGGTCTTTCAGGCGGAAGTTTTTGGTGAGAACGAGAAATGAGATTCGCCCGAGGCTTGCTGATATTCAGTTACGGCCTGTTTTCCATCGCCGCCCAGACTTTGCTTTTCCGCGAGTTTGTCACCACATTCGAAGGCAATGATATCAGCGTCGGCATCTTTTTCGGCTCGTGGTTTTTATGGGTCGGCTTGGGAGCGATGCTCGTTCGCAAAGCTGAAACTCTTGCCGAAAAACTGCTCAAACGGATCGAATTTCTTTTCCTGGCTTACCTGCCGGCTTTTGTGCTTCAGACGATATTGATTATTCAGGCTCGGGAGCTTGCCGGCATCGAATCATACGCCCTCTGGTCCATTCGGGACATTCTTCTCATATCGATAATCGTCAATGCCCCGATAAGTCTCGTCACGGGGATGCTGTTTCCGATTGTCTGCCGCTGGGTCGGGTCCGGCCCGATTCAGCAGGGCGGGAGATTTCCTGTCTCGCACGTGTACATGATTGAGGCGGCGGGAAGTTTCGCCGGTGGCATCGGGGTGACAATCCTGCTGGGTTTCGGCATAAGCCCGGCGAGGATTTTCCTGCTGCTCGCCTTGATTTTGTCATTGTCGGTATTTCTCGTTCGGCTTGCGGGGATTTTCGTGCCGGACCCGCAAAGGGCCGCCAAACTCGCAGGTCGGCTCCTCATCTGCGCGTTATCTTTTTTGGTGCCCATTGTTATTTGCCTCTGCCTTGTCCGGGGCTTCGATGAATCCTTAACGAATCATATTCGGATTGTCAAGTGGACGAAGCTCCTGCCAAAGAATGCTCTCGAAGGTTCGTTCCAGACCGCCCAGGCTGAGTATCTATACGGCTCTTACCAGGGCCAGTGGATTGCGGTTCGCGAAGGCAGCGTGGCAGAGGCATTGCCCGACGAGAGTGCCGCCGGACGAATCGCGGCGATTGCCCTGTGCCAGAAGCCCGATGCGAGGAAAGTTCTTGTAATCGGTTCGGGTCTCGGCCTTTGCAGCGGACTTCTGCAACTGCCGCAAATTGAAAAAGTCACCTGGGCGCATTGCGACAGCGAGTATGTGCAGAAGGTCAATGAATTCATACCATCGGGGCTAAAAATCACTGATGAGCGTTTCGAACCGCTTGCCGCCGACGTGCGCTCTCTGCTGGCTGACAAGCATGAATCATTTGACATCGTCATCCTCAATCTGCCCGATGCGACCAGCTCGGTGCTGAACCGGTATTTCACGCTCGAATTCTATCGCCAAATCAAAGAGTCTTTGGTGCCGAATGGCGTTCTGGCGGTTCGAACGGCGGGGGGGGAGAACATTATGGGCACCGAGCTTGTCAATCTCGGCGCCTCGACGAAGCAAACGCTTGAGAAGGTTTTTTCGAAGCTTGTTCTGGCTCCCGGCGAAGATACCTGGTTTATTGCATCCGATTCCGAAAGCGTGACGGGCGAGCCTGGCATCCTGCGGGACCGTTTCGCTTCGATAAACGGCGCAGACGGCCTTTTTACCCCGGAGGGATTGCTATCGGTTTATCTGCCGGACCGTGCCGCCGCGGCGATGAAGAGTTACTCAGGTGCGGATCTGCCGGAGCGGTTTCTGATAAATCGTGATTCGAGGCCTCTGACCCACCTCTATAGTTTGTTGCTCGCAGCCAGGCAATCGGGGGCACCGGCCGCTCGGCTTGTCAAACACCTGGCCCTTGCCGGCCCGCTTGCTTTTCTTATCCCCATCCTCGTTATTGTAGTATTAAGGTTGTTCTACATTTTAAAACCGGTCCAGCAGGGCGGGCCATCCGGCTTCGAGGGCAGCTTCATGGTCTTCTCGGCAGGAGCGGTCGGCATCGGAGCGGTGATTATCCTGATGTATCTTTACCAGACCCGTTTCGGCTCGCTGTATCTGCACATCGGGGTGGTATCATCTCTGTTCATGGCGGGTTTGACCGTCGGTGCGGCTTCGGTACGGCGTTTATTGTCCCAGGAGAAAACCAACCGCAACGAAAAATTACTGCTGCTCGTTATATTTGCACATTCGCTTTTGTTTTGTGCAATCGCTTTTTGGCCGGGCGAGCAGTGGTCACACATAACATTTGCGATTGCGTTTGTCCTGTGCGGCCTCTGCACCGGTAGTTACTTTCCGATAGCAGCCGGGCAGTTGGCCGGTTCCGGTTTCGAGACAGGCCGTGCGGGCGGCATGCTTGAAACCGCCGACCATATCGGTGCGGCGGCAGGGGGGGCGGTAACAAGTCTTGCCCTAGTCCCCGTGCTCGGGGCTAAAATGGCGCTGCTCGTATCTGTGACGCTCATTCTGGCGAATATACCACCGGCGGTGTTGAAGATTACCAGGCCGCAGAAGCTATGGCTTTCAGATACAACTGTTTTGAGGTTTCGCAGCCTCGGCTATATATTGTTTGGCATCGGGGCGTCCGTCGTTTTGTGCTCCAACCTCCTGACTTATGCCGGAGCACGTCTCAGGCCGTCGCTGCCGCAATCTTCTGTCCAGGCGCTTGCGGGTGAATATAGCACCGAGCAGCAATCCGCCGCCCTGCGCGACGGCTCTCGCAAAATCGATTATTTCAAAGTTCTTGACGCCAACGATCAACCCGCCGGATACATCTTCAGCTCGGAAGACCTGGCGCCGGAAGTCCGCGGTTTCGGCGGCAGGATAAATCTTGCAGTGCACGTGGACGACCGTGACGGTAGGCTCATCGGCTTTCACATGATACGGTCAAACGAGACGCCGGCGTATCTTGAGCTTCTCAGCCAGTGGTTCGATTCTCTAATCGGCCGCAACCTCTTTCAGTCTGAGCCATTCGCTGATATTCAGGCCGTAACCGGGGCGACCGTCAGCTCCGAGGCTATTATCTCGGCACTGCAGGCATCGGGACAACGATTCGCCGCCGATGTCCTCAGCCGGCCGGTCGAACCGCTCTCCGAACAACGAGCACATCGGGCAAAATATTTGCCGGACACTCACGCAATATATCTGACCGCCGCTTTCGCCCTTGCCTTAATCGTGACATACTTCGGCGGTTTCTGGAGCAGGCTGGTCGTTCTCTGCCTGAGCCTCGGCGTCGGGGGAATATGGCTGAACGCCCAGTACTCCAGCGAACAAATCGTCACCATACTATCATGGCATGCGCCGGCAACAGCATTTACTGGAGCATTTCTGCTTGTTGTCGGAGTTCCGCTTCTTGTCGTTATCTTCGGCAATCTTTACTGCGGCTACATCTGTCCCTTCGGAGCGGCACAGGAACTTATCGGCTATATCCTGCCTGCAAAATTGAAGCCGTCAATCTCAAACGAATCGATGCAAAAGGCAAGGTTTGTCAAATACGTCATTCTCCTGATCGTGATCATTGTATTCTTCGCCTCCAGGGACCGCACGACATTAGCCGCCGATCCACTCATTTCGATCTTCGGCCGGCAGTTTACAACTGGGGATTTCAGATCGGCATTACTTTTTGTCGTTGCGGCAGCCTTGCTCGGGTCGCTTTTCTGGCCTCGTTTCTGGTGCCGGTATTTGTGTCCGGCCGGGGCTTTTCTGTCGCTTCTTAATCATGCTGCAATACTCAAACGATACCTGCCGGCGAAGAAATTCGGCAGATGCCAATTCGGTCTTACCGGCAGGGACAACGCCGATTGCATACAATGTGACAAGTGCCGGTTCGAAAAATTCGACGGAGCGTCGGCAACAAAAAGACGAGAATTTGCCGGGGCTTTTGCCGCCTGTGTGATTGTCGCAGCGTTATTCATTTCGACCGTCTCGGCGGACAGATTCCTGAAGGTGATTCCCGCCGGATCCGAAGCGGTCACAGTCTCGGCATCGGGCGGCCAGCCGAGAGACGTCGACACCCAGCGAGTTCGCACAATGATCCGTGAGAAAAAACTTTCAGACAAAGAAGCCGAGTTTTATAAACAGATCGAGTGAATATGGAGGTGTAGGATGGGCAACTTGCTTGCCCATGCTGAATAAAGCAATGTAAACCGAACAGCATGGGCAGGAGAACCTGCCCATCCTACGACTGCTATTTCCATGCCGAATTAAGCTCGAAAACTTCAAAAAATAAAGTCCTGGCATTAAATGTAAACTCTGCATTTCCGCCTTTTGCCAAGATTTTATCGTGATTACCGCCTTTTGCGAAGATTTTAAGTGTTTGCGAATTGTCGGCAAGAATCACTCCCACAGGCATATAAACTCTGCCGTCGTTGCCGAATATCTCTATGGATGTGCGATCCACGAGTAATTCGAGTTGAATCCTCCCATTCACAGGCTTCAAGGTGGCCTTATTGCCCAGGCAGGACAGTTCCTGCTTTTCTACATCGTACACGACCGGAATGTCCCGGATTATTAAACCGATTTCCGTTGCTTCCTGGAGCTCCAAGTCGCCGTAGATATGAATAAGTTCTGCTGACATATCCGAGAGAAGATCGTTTCCGTGCTTAAAGGGTATGTACTTCCACTGGCACAATCGACGTTTGTGAAGTTTGTTGACCTCACGAACCGGTTTGGCAAACATTCGAATTCCTTCTTCGGTCGTGTGCAGCGTTAACGTCACCGGAAACAGCATCATCTGGTTGAACGGCATACCGGGCGTTGCTACCCGGCCCCATGCTATCTGGATTCGCCGTCCGTCTTCGACGGGAATATTGCTGAACGTCTGCGAGGCATAGAAGCAGTTGCCGTGCTGGAAGGGTATCGGGCCCGCTTCACTTACGAATTGCCTGCCATCGAAATTACCGATTAAATACTCGCCGCTGCCGCCGTACAAAATCCATTTCTCGTTTTTTAGGTCCCCGTCGACCGGCAGCGAGAAAATTTCAGGGCACTCATGAAAGCACTTGATCCTGCTCTGCAATTTCCACGATTTCAAATCTTTGGATGTTAGAAATCCCATCGTGTTATCATCCAGGTACAGCGCCATCACCCATTGGGCGGTTGGCGTGTGCCAGATGACCTTGGGGTCGCGATTGCCGCCGTTGATATGGCCCACAACGGGATTATGCTCATACTTTTTCCAGGTCCTGCCGCGATTGTTGCTATAGGCAATCGACTGGGTGAAGGGCTGGTCTTTGGACATCGGATTCGTCCCGCCGGCGGAGGTGTAGACGCAGACAAGGACTTTTTCATCACCGGTTTGGAAGCCTGCTGTATTGTTTACATCGACTACTGCCGAGCCGGAAAAAATCGTCCCCAGCCGGTCGGGATGAATTGCGTCACCAAGCTCTCTCCAGTGGATCATATCTTCGCTGACGGCATGGCCCCAGGTCATATTGCCCCAGCTCCAGCCGTAAGGATTGTGCTGATAGAAAAGATGATATTCGCCATCGTAGTAAACCATCCCATTAGAATCATTGTTCCAGCCTCGCTTAGACGTGAAATGAAACTGCGGGCGCAGTTTTTCACGGTAAACAGTTTCTTCGCCTATATATGTATCCGCCTGGTAGACCGAATCGAATCCTTTAGTTCGTGCTGGTTCGTACTTATCTATACGCAGGATTGCTTTTTCCCCCGTGAAGTCACGGACGTCCAGAAACACCCAGAAGTCAGGCTCGCCGGGGGCCAGTTCGATCTCAAATTCCCGTACGATTTTATCATCGACGATCAAATGAATCAGGCGTTTCTTGGCTCCGTTCTTGACTGGGAAATTCAAGTATTTATTCTGCAATAGAAATTCGCGTGTTTTGTCCGTCAGCACTTCAACTTTCCTATTGCTTTGAATTATGTGGTCCACATTTATGTGCCCCCAGCCTCCGGTGCTGTTATCGACTATCTGGATCTGAGCATTCTGTTCAAGCAGTTCCGAGACATCCCAACTATGCCAGGCTAATTCTTCGGAGCCTCCGGGTCTGTCGTTCGGTCCGGTGGCGGTGCGCGCAACCTTGCCTTCTACGAGCAGATTGATACAAGCCCGGCCGGGATTTTTGCCGCCGCCGATGAGAAAATTGATGTATTTGCGTTTTATCTCGAACCTCGGGCAAGTGAGTGTGCCTGTGGCATCGTCGCCTTTGTAGTACGAATTGACCAGGCTTTTGCCTTCGAAGCCTGTGACGTCCATTTGACTCGGCAGGGTTCCGCGGGCCGGGCCCGGTCCGAAGGCTTCGCCTGTCACCTTCCAGTTGCCATAGTCTTTGCCCTCGAAGTCCGCTATGAGGATATCTTCCTGGGCAGTTGTAGGTGCCAGACAGGCAAACATTATTATGAGACAGGTCAAACATAGCTGTTTCATCGAATTTCCTCATATAGTTAAGTTAATGATTTTAGTTACTGATCCCATTGGATCACCCTTACTTTTACTTCGTTCTGAAAGAGCTAAATCGTTGTATTTTGATCCACTTTTACTTCCGGCTGATAAGCCG
>Ga0307433_1000207_pt1 | contig 53677 bp, 56 predicted proteins | sample SalMarWE160210MG_FD_202166 | JGI IMG/M metagenome (GOLD analysis project Ga0307433, IMG submission 202166) | Salt marsh sediment microbial communities from the Plum Island Ecosystem LTER, Massachusetts, United States - WE1603-210 | ecosystem: Environmental > Aquatic > Marine > Intertidal zone >...
ATTTGCCCCTATAGCTGCGACGAATAACCTTTCCTTCGGCAGTAATAACATCCTCAATGCATTCGAGCTCACCCTGTACGGCTTTGACAATCATCGTAAATCTTTTGGGCGCGGGATAGCTAAACGTGGATTTCGAAGGATTCATATTCCAAGTTCCAATGAACGGATCATCTGCCCACAAAGTTGCGGGTAAACAAAGAAGAATAAGAGTAAGTAATATTTTACGCATAGGATTTCCATCCGAATAGGATTTATTAGTTTAATCTCCTGATGTATAGCAGAAGACGGTGTTTCCTAAATATGTAAATGTGAAGAACGTCCCCTATCACATACACAGTATTAGATTGTAGACCTTCTTTATCATCATTAAAGCGGGACGCTATAAGGTTTTAAGCTTCTTTCAACTGCTCATCGTTTCCTAAATAAAGGGTGATATGCCAAAACCTTAAAACGTTACGGCGTCCCCATTTTCATTAAGCTTTACGCACTTCATATGATTATCAAGTCTCCCTTTTGCTCTTTCTCGTTCTGAAGATCAGGAGCAACAGTCAACGGTAGACCTGACCCCTTTGCATTCGACTGACCGTGGTATGGTGCCGATTGATCCTCCGGGCGATTTCTCGCAAACTAAAACCGGCAATGCTTAAATGACTAATGACATATCTCTCATTTTCTGTAAGATGGGTATAAGGCATGACAGGCTCCTTCTGGTGTGAGGTTGGTGGTTCTTCCTACACTACCAGAAACCCTGTCATGTCTTCTAGTTACCTTTTATGGTGCGCTTCGACTTGAATTCACCTAAGGCTATCAGTGAAGAATGAAGACCTGACCCTGTTGCTTTTTCTTTATGCGTCCCCCTTTATACTGCTTCCGCCAGATCAAACCGATCATTAACTATGCTCCATTCCCCATGACTCGAACATCTGTTTATAAATATCAGGCTGCTCGAAATCCGACTCCATCATCATCTGCTCATGCGCGAACATGGATTCCTTGTCGAATTTCCTTAATCCTTCCATAAATTCCGTCAGCTTGGGAACGGGTATGGAAAATATCATCTCGCCGGGCTGAGTCAGTGCCCTGACGTATTCGCCGGGATCGGGCAGGTTGACCCAGTACTCATTATCGATGATAGGATTTGTAATGCAGAAAGCGCAAGAAATAGGGAAAAGATTGGTTCTGACTTTTGGCTTTTCCTCTTCTTTTAGAGATAAGAGCATGTCCCGCAATTGATTGGTGTCCGAATAGACCAGTACAAGATCAGGCTCAAACTGCGCTATTTTCAGCGGCGCTGTCAGTATTCCGACGTATTTGCCGTATTCAAAGTGTTTATACTGCATGGAGGGAGCGGCACCCGCGCCGGGCGGTGGAGGCGGCATCTCGACAAGCCCGTAGGCCATAATGGGTCCAAGGCACCAGTTGTCGTCCTTCAGCATGGCAACCGTCATCCTGTCCCTTCTCGAAAGGCTGAAGACCTGGCATTGGGCGTAATGCTTGTTTTGATCTCTCTTTGGTCTGTAACTCCCATCCGGGATCTCATCTTCAGATCTCAGCATTCTAACCGCGACGGGTGACGTTCTCAGGCAAAGCAGGGATTCCAGTTCTTCGCCATATTTATTAAAGTCACTTAATTCAGAAGAACTATTCTTTTCTGGTTGCGCAGCTGAGGTGGTAGAAGTGGCCACACCTGCTGTTGCCAGCGCTGCCGCACCTAATCCGACTCCCAGAACCTCACGTCTGGTAAATTCATTCTTCATAGCTAATCCTCCCATGATTATAGTAGTTCACTAACCCTAATGATCACTGCACCAATGTTGTTGAGGGGTCAAATCTCCTATTAGCTCTTACTCAATATATAACTTAATATACTTAAATTTTAAACTTGCTTTCATTAATATGAACTAAACGGAGATTTGACCCCATCACAAATCGAGGCACAGCTATCTTTTTATGCGATTGTAGAGTTCCCATCCTAAAATATCTTCATGATTCCAGGTATTTTCGGAGCCGGGATTTAGGTTGTTGACTAGCGTGACTAGCCATAGTTTGTCACGCTAGTCAACAACGTCCCCTATTATGACTATAAAACTACTGAAGAGCGTCCCGCTATACGCTATGTATATTCTGGCCAATCAAGTGTATCATCAGCATCCAAACCCCAGGATTTAAACGACTGTCTATAGAAATCGGGTCTTGGAAAGTCCGGTCGAATGAAGGGATGATGATGACGATAGGAAAAATATCCTTTCTCACCTTTCCTCAACCCGGCAATCAGGGTCTCCATTTTGGCGCCCGGGACAGAGAACATCATCTCGTCTTCCGTACCCACTCCCCTTTCATACTCTCCGGGATCAGGCAGTACCATCCAGTAGTTGTTATCTTGTATGGGATTGACCACGGCATATGAACAGGAAGGGGGAAGCAAACGGCTTTTTATTTGAGAGCTTTCCGTTCTGTCCATGGACAGAATCAGCGCCCTCAGCTGGGCGTTGTTGGACCAGATGATAACCACATCGGGTATAAAACTCGCGTCTTTCAACGGGGCTGTGACAATGCCTACATATTTTCCATAGGGAAAGCAGTCATAGCCTTGGCTCTGTTGGTTCTGTGGCACATTTCCATAGGCAAGGGGGGCGGCCGGACACCAGTGATCTTCCTTCAGCATGGCGACCGTGATCCCGTCCCTACGAGACAGAGCAAAGGCCTGACACTGGGCAAAATGATATCCACGGTCCTTTTTTGGCCTGAGCGCTCCTTCAGGAATATCGGATTCACTTTCCAGCATCTTGGCGGCAATGGGAGATGTTCGAAGCATCAGGTGGTACTCGAGATCCTCACCGTATTTATTGAATTTTTCTAGAGGTGTCATAGGTTTTTTCTCCTGTTGGTCAGATGTGGTTTTGTTTTTAGTTGCACCGTTCGCGAGGCTGTATGTCCCTAAAACCGCAGCCCCAGCTCCTACCAATCCTAATACTTCACGTCGATTGTATTTCTTTTCCATGGAAAAATCCTCCTTTCATATTAATAATAAACAGTAAATAGAATACAGTTATTAATTATCAGTTATCAAGTAATGTAAAAATCAGGGACAATCCCCCTTTATGTTCGCCTTTCGGATCCGGGTCGGACCAAGCAATCATGTTGAAATTCAAGGCAAATCTTCCCAAAAATATTCATTTTGATGCCTTAGATCAATATTTTCATACCCGAAAATGCCCTCGTAAGGCGCTGGAGATTCTCTCAGTTCATAGCTTCCGTCCCTTCCCACTACTTCACGTCCTTTCGCCTTGAATCCAAGCCTCTCTTTAGTGGCCTCCACAAATCCCTCACTCCCGACCGCAACACTCTCCGTCCACTTCTCATCTCGAGAATGGTTTCCCTCATTCAGCAATTCCTCAATCCATCCACGATAGGACTCTGCAAGATCATACATCGATTTGAAGTCAAGCAACCTCTTTAGACCTTCGTAATCAATCAGCGCATATCGTTCCCGAGGTTTCTGAATTTCATTGTATCCACTAAATACCCACTTTGAGGGATGCTCAACAGCCCCGGCACGAACCATGTTGAGATCAATATAAGCAAGGCATTGCATCAAATGTCTGTCTGTTTCAACCGCCGTCGCATGATAACGATCTTCCCAGTAAGCCCCTTTCCGGCTCTTTCTTTGATTGAATTCTTGGCCCGTCCTTCCTGCAATCAATTGGATCGATTTAGGTATCACGTCTCTATCACCATCATCCCTGACAAGAAGATGAACATGATTAGAGGTCACCATGTAATTGAGCACTTTCAAACCATAGCGTTTTCTGGCTTCAAACAACCAATAGAGGTAACGGCGGCGGTCTCTGGCAAATTTTAAAAGAAATTCCTTCTTGTGGCGCCGATGAGTTATGTGCCAGACATAGCCTGGAATGTAATGTCTGTTTGCTCTCGGCAATCCCCTTCGCCCTTAAAATCATCTTTTAGAGGTTAAAAATATCATTTTAAGCTTCAAAATCGCGCCTTCCTGCAAAGCTTCTTAATCCATTACAGACACTTGCCTTGGTCCGACCCGAGCCGCGCCGGAAGGAACGCATTTCTATAAATCAAACGGGTTTTGATATTTTGAAAGTGCGTCCCTGCGCGCATGTTCGCCATATATCCGGCTTACTGTTTCGGCATATCTTTTGGAATCTCACCCCGGAAGTCTGACATCAACAGGTGAGTCAGTGTATGCACATAGCGCAACGTGCCGTTTTCCACCCGGAACAGGTGTGTATCAGGGGCGCCACTTTCACCATCCGGAGTATCTATGCCAAAGGTGCAGAATACCACTACCGAATTGATCACCTCGTCCACTATAAATCGGCGGTTAGTGATATTCAAGCCGCTAGGGACCCCAACTTCGCAGCTGTCATCTGGTGAGCCCGTGCCGGTATATGCACCGCCTTCAATGCGGACACAGGGGAATCCCCACGGCACAAGGTCAATTTTCCCTTCAAGGAATGCGTCGAGATAGGCGTTTGCCGCGGCGACCAGCGTTCCGCGCGTTTCACGATTCTCCTGGGGAACGGGGTCCCAGTTTTCCGATGACGAATACTTTAGATAGGCATCGGCGTCAAAGAGCCAATAGCCTGGTGTGGTCCACAGGATCTCGATCTCGGCGATCTTGTCATGATTGACACGCATGCGTGTACCGATGACATAGGGTTTTTCCTTGTCTGTCACGATTACCTCGGTAAACGTCTGGCCCGAATAAGTATCGTACAGGCTGCGATGAAAGTCTATCTTCATCGGAGTATTGATAAGACCCTTTTTGATGTCAACAGGCACCATGTTCTCCTTGTAACTCAACATCGTCCCTAGGGGCAGGCCTGAAATATCGCCTTTGGTCTGGGCTTTGATGTACAAGTCGACAGCATGCCGCAGTCCTCCGCGCGTGCAGGAAACCTTATCCGCTGCGAAGCTGATCATGGGGGTAAGTAATACGCTTAAAAGCACAATACACATAAAAGTAGTACGTCTCATTGTTCTCCTCCTTTTTTTTGATGTTATCCTGATTGCCTTATAGAACTTATTATGGATCAAACATTAGTAAGAGGGGACTTCGTGCAGAAATTGCCAAAAGACTATTTAAGCACGCTGTGCACGAACGTCCCCTTTCAAGGCATAGACACTTGTCTTTTAACAATTAACAATGATCAGTGAACAATAAACATATCAATGAACATTTATCAATTATCAATTAATAATGAAAAATGAAAAACAGATTGATCATTCCAATCGTTTAAATACATAACGTACAGCCATATCGCCATAGCCCATTTTTCCATCCGGTGAAGGTTTGATATTGTCCATCCCGGGCATGACCATCTTGTCGTATTGCGGCTTCAGGATAAGAGTATTGTCTCCTTCCATGGAACACCCGAAAGTCATCGATCCCAGGAAGGGAAACCCGGCTATCATATGATGGACGACCAGATCAGTACCGTCAAATTCATATGTTCCGGCATCAGCCATAAAAGAGCGGGCGGCCACGGGAGAGCCTTCCTCGCCCGGTGCCGGTTTCGGTGTAAAATCACGGATGGCGCTGTAGTGCTTTTCCATGATAAACATCATAAACTGCGCGTCTTCCCTGGTTCTTTTATTTTCACCAATCCCCACATCCATGTATTCAAGGGTCCACACACCCTGAATTATTTTGCCGGTATCTTGTTTTGCGGCTTCAGGTTTTTCAGGTGTTTCTGTTGTACAGGCCGTGGAAAATGAAAGTGCCATCAAAATGCATAAAAGTAATAGGAACTGTTTCATTGGAATTCTCCTTTCCTTTAACAATGACCAATTAACAATAAACATATCAATGAACATTTATCAATTAATGTATTCATGTCAAACCGTCAACTATACAATGAAACGTGTCGAAACTAAGCCAATTTATCGACACGTTTTATCTTCGTGTAGCTGACATCGACATATTCTTTGAAAGGAATGTTTTTGGGATGTCCATAAGAAACTAAGAAATTTAATTGCATATGAAGTTATTTAGTTTTTTATGACCGTCCCTTTGATAAATTACTTTTATCTATTGAAACTTAAAAAATTAACAGCGTCCCTATTACAAAGCATTAGTAAATTTGATTTGACTTTAAGCTCTTCTGCAACAATATGGGCTTTCTGCCTTAATCCTACATAATTGCCGCACATCTCACAGACACCTTCTGTATGTTTCATGATGTTTTAATCCTAATCTTAAATTTTATTAACATCAATAAAGATATCTATAACATATTCTGCAAGTTTATGTGAGTGAGAGCCCAGAATCGAATGCATTAGTTGAAGTGCGCCATCCCATTCCTCTTTTGTTGTTGGAATGTGGGCGTGATCATTCACGAAATAGACAAAAACCAAATATGTAGGGATATCATTTAATGCTCTCAGCAGATAGAGATGGGCCTGCCTGTTTGAATACTGATAGAATCCTTTAGTCAAATCAAAATCTGGATTCAGTCTCAGATAATCCTTTGTTTCATTCAGACTTTTATTTATAAGTGCTTTTGATGCTGGAGATTTTGCTTGAGAAGAAGAAATAATTTCAGAAACATGAGCCTTTGCCTCAACAAGGAAATATGCCTTATTTTCAATCCTCCCCAATGCATCCCATTGTGGACCTCGATTCGGCCAGAAATCTTTGAGCTTTCTTTTACGAAGCTTAATCCCTAAAAGATCGAGAAATGCTTGATCACGGTATTCAGCATATTCATCTTTTGCTTTTGGTGAAAGCCATTCAATGGGTTGTTCCTGTTCAATTCCGATAGATACATCTATTGTCCTGTTCAAGATGTCTGGATGATCATTAACGACATGTTGAATCCACTTCAAACTGCCTTTATTTCCTTTTGGTTGTACTATCCTGCCCATGTAATCCTTTTAGAATAATTACTGATTAAATGCCTCAAGAGACAAACAGAGACCTAACCCCTTCACAGTCAATGAAGTTAACGATTTGTCAAGATTAAAGATTTGACCCCCTTCACAATCATGCAAGAGATCATACACATCCAGGGTTTTTAGATGCTGTTGTGTTTTGGCATAGGGGTTATTTCTTTTTTCAACAAGCTTCATGTGCCCCTCGTTAAGTTCATAAATAAACATCTTGTCTGCCATGCCCAGCATCTTTGGGAAAATATTTACTTCATCGTTAGTTGGAACGGCAATCAGTGTATGCGCATTTTTATCCATATATTTGGCTTTCATTCGAAGGTCTTTGTCTTTTTCTTCCTGCGTGAGCTATTGTTTAAAAACAAGATGTCTTCGGTCCTTTGTCTTGTTCTTCTCCTTAATCACTTCGTCCATATGGTTTTTGACTATTTTGATGGCATCACTGATAACATTCGTCCTTACTACCACGCAAACAAATTTATGTACCATTCGAGTAATATTAGGGCCAAATTTTCTACTCACGAGAACATCCACGCCTTTTAAAACAGAGGACGTGGCCTGAGCTTTTGCGGGATCACCATGCTTTTTGGATTCATCCTCTTGAAATTCTACGTTCTCTCTCTGTTCTACAAATTCTTCACCGTCATCAAAAAACCTGTAAATATGGTAGTATTTTGCCATGCCGAAGTGATCATCGTTGAAATTTTTACCATTATCCGTAGCAAATACTATTAACAATTGCATTAATTATTCTCCTTTTTTAGCAGATGATCAGAAATTATTTCTCTGGTATTATATTTTCCCTCTTGCCGGTCTAAAAATTGACACAAATCTTTTGTTACAATTATATATCTGAGATGGAATATACCTTTCAGTCTTAAAACTGCAATTCCTGAGCTAATCGTGTCATTGCCTCGGTGGCCTTTGCCCGAATAAAAACATCGGTTATGCTCTTAGTGTAGTTCGATTCCTTTGGATTCACTTCAATAATCATAGCATCATTCCTTTTGGCAACATGAGGTATCATCGAAGCCGGCATAATTTCTCCAGTGGTACCAATCAGGAGAAAAACATCAGCTACTTCCGCTTCATGAAACGACAACCTGTTAGTTTGCTCGGGAATTGGTTCGCCAAAGAAAACAAAATCAGGTTTCAAAACATGTCCACAGCTCTTGCACAGAGGAGGCAAGTTGTTTAAATTTATTTCCGACACATGGTATCTTTTTCTACAGGTACCACATACAAGATACCGTGAGGTTCCGTGGAACTCATAAACAGTTTTGCTCCCGGCTTCATAGTGAAGATTGTCTATGTTTTGCGTTATCGTTGCCTGCATCAATCCGTTCTGTTCCAGAGCAGCAAGGGCATAGTGTGCTGCATTTGGCTTAGCCTGGCCAAAAAAATCATAAAAGATCTCTTTGATTACTATCCATGACTCTTTTGGCCATTGGTAGAAATACGATATATCAAGGAATGTTGGATCGTATTTGCTCCAGAGCCCGTCCTTCCCGCGGAAAGGTGGGATCCCACTTTCTACTGAGATACCAGCTCCGGTAAAAACGACAACTCGGTTTGCATCTTTAATTGCCTTTGCTGCCAGTTTGTACATGATTACCCTATTAAAATTCTTTGAATAACCTGGCAAAAGAATGTCCGGGTGCCTTGATGTCGAGATCGAGAAAATAGCCAAAAGGGGTTTGATAGGTTACATAGCCGGCATTTATAAGGCGAGATTCAGCGTTATCCATAAGTCGCTTAGTGACTTCCGGATCAGCCTTACTTTCTGCTAGATGGGCAAAAGAGTGTAAAACGACAGTATTTGTTTCATTTTTCCTCGCAGCCCATTTTACATTCTTGATGAGCTTTGTTTCAATCGCAGAAAGATTTTCTTCATCCTTTGGCTCAATATGTATGAATCCCAACAGCGCATTTTCAATGATTTTTTCCACATCACTAATAGGTGCTGATTCGAGATTCTTTACGCTGGTTTTATAAGCAAATTTATCTGCGTAGATCATAAGTAATTTCACTTCATACCCCCTATTGTAAGATGTTTACCGGTATCACGAGTTATGAAATTTTTTCACGTCGTCTTGACTGCCAAAAATTCACCTCATCAATTCCTGGCTGTTGGGAGAGAAATGCAAACCAATCATTATCCGTGACGCCAATAAAGCCTTTCATTTACTGCCTCAAGGAACGTTAAGCAATTTCTACATCAACGCCACTTTCATAGAGTTATTTAGTTATTTAAGGATGTCCCCCTTCACTCCCAAGTTATTATTTCATGGACATCCCCTTAATCGCATTTCGTCGGCTCGGAGGGCTTCCCGGCTATTTGTCGGATTTCCTCGATCGCTTTGAAAACCACGTGATCTTCCTTAAGCGACTTGCGGAAGTTCCTTTCGGCCTTGTCTATGGTTTTTAATGCCATAGCGCTCTCGCCGATATGATTATAGAACACGGACAGGTGATACAAGACGTTACCGACAGCTGCAGGGTTCCCGGCGTATTTTGCAGCCAGTCCGTTGAAGATGCCGGGCAATTCACCTTCAAGAGAAGAATACCCGTAGTTGTCAAGGAACACCCGAGCCATGGTGGGATTAGCAGGGTCCATTTCGAAGATCCGCTCCCCTACGGCGTTTGCTTCCTCTCCTCGTCCCAACTTGACATAGAGCCCCATCAGCCGCCTCAGGTTTTCATACTTGTCCGGAGCGATCTTGTCACACAGGAGATAATGCTTTAGCGCCTCTTCCGTATTCCCCCACTCCATGTAAGCCTGCCCTGCCAACATTGCGGCGTCGGCTTTAAGGGGTATGACATCGTATATTTCATAGGCAGCAACGGCATGGGGCGCCGCGTCGGAAGGCTTGCCCTGAAAAACATAGGCGTAAGCCAGATTGTATCGAGCAGGAGCATAACTGCTTGATTTCTGCACGGATGTTTCGAGCAGTCTGGCTGCACCGGCCAGATCATTCATGTACAAGGCCGTTTTCCCGGCGCGGAAACAGGCTCCGGAATCCAGGTCTCCAAGAGCAATAGCTTTGTCGTAATGCGACCGTGCATCTTTTAACACATCCTCGTCGCTTTTCTCCCATTGCCCCCTGTAACATTCGTATACGTCGAGGTAATAATCTGCCAGAGCCACATAAAGCCGTTGATCCTCGGGATAATTCTCGATCAGAGGGGGAAATATTTTCTCCATATCGAAATTGATAATTATAGACGAACCAGGCTTCCCGCGAACGTCAATGATTTCCTCATCCTCTTTTAGGTCTGTGAGAGTGAAGACCTTGTGTTCGATGGAGTTCACAAAATATTTCAAAACCAATTCCGCTTTCTTCAGGGCAATATCGGGATTGGAATCCCCCTTTTCCTGTGCGTCAAGAAGTCTGAAGGCACTCAGGTATTTCTTTTCAGTCACCAGGCGGTCGACGTCTGCAAGCACGTCAGCTGTTGCCGCAGCTGAGACGGCGACAGCTACATGCATGAATCCGCATAAAAGCAATAATGCATATCTACCTTTCATTTTTTTTCTCCTCTTGTTTGTCCCAAAATGGTGGATAGGATGAATCCAGTCTTATCAAAACTCGACGATAAGCCATTGCTTTTTTAAGGCGGGATTATATGGAGATTAGCCTTGTGCCTTTAAAAAAAAATTACAGCGCCATATTGGGAAAAGGGGATATCCCTCTTTACACTTACCTGTATTCCCTGGGCTTATAGGTGTCTTCCCAAATTCCCGACAGACCGCTGTCGGCAGTAATATATCGCTTTTTGATGTACCAGCGACCATTGCGCTTCACAAGCTCGTCATATTCGCGACCCTGTTCCAACAAGCGGGGAGGCTTTTTTACATCGTCGTTCATGACACCGGTCCAGATGACCCATGCTGTTGCAGTATCTCCGTCCACGCTGATAATCGGATTGTTCAACAGCATGTGAAGCCTGCCGCCAAGGTTGGCATCTCCATCACCTACTCCCTCATACAATTTCTCAATAGCCTCGCGGCCCCTGGAAATCATTCCATTGACATCGAGGACCGCATCCTCGGTGTAGTATTGGGCGAGATCATGACTGGATCCCGAGGACAAATCGACATAGTACCTTATCAGCAAATCTTCAATCTGAATTCGGTCAAGCAATGTCTCCTGGGTCACCATTTTATCCTCGGCGATTGCCAGAAGGGGTGTCATAAGCAATAGGATCGCCACAGACGCAACTGCGGCACAGGAAAAAACACTCGGTTTCATACCCGGGATCTTAATCATACTCATGGTAGTTCCTCCTCTACAACTTAGTTGGTGATAAGACCTTGTTTTTTGGTTGAAAACTATAGAGAAAGGCGGATTGCAGGTCAAGGGAAAAGAAGCGTGAAGAGGTTTAGACTACAGGCTTTTAGCCTTTAGGCCTCAGCCAGCAGTCCCAACAGCCTTAAGCCTAAACCGTCAACCGGGACGTTGGTTCCAAAACAACTTAAGATCAAATGGGACGTAGGTTCTAAAACAGCCTGATTAGCATAATGGAAGGTTGTTTTGGAAGCAACGTCCCCCATTACTGGATGCCAGATCAAGTCTGGCACGACGTAAATTAACATTCGTCATTCCCCGACTTGATCGGGGAATCCAGATGTTTTTTGATAGCTGGAAAAATCATCAATCCCTAGAGTCAATAATTGTAGTTTTATGGTAATTAGCTATTATTCAGTATTATATCATTTTGAAATAATGTATAATTTTTTTTTCCTACTTTTGATAATAAGTGCGAAACTTTGGTTATCAGTTTATCGTGATATGAATAAATTTAAAATTACGCCAAAGAAGGAAATAAAAAGTATATTTATTTTACGGGGGTTATATTGTTTTTTATGGTCCCTTGCCGTCCTGTTCACAATATATTTCATTACATCCGCGATATCTGGCGGGCAACATTTCACTCTTAAACATGTATTTATCTTTTTGTTATGCTCTATACCATTTTCCATTATCTATGCCTTTGCAGTGGAAAAGCTTGGTTCCAGACTTGGAGGAACAGGAAGGTCGAACAGAAAGGTCACTCCCCGAGAACTGCATTCCGCTGATTTGGCAAAGGCCAGGTTCAGCAAAGCAAAAGGACAATTCAAAGAAGCACTTAATATAATAAACGAAGTACTTGAAAAAGAACCCGAATTTCCCGACGCCCTGTTACTTAAGGCTCAGATACTGTGGGAAGGCTTTGAGAACAGGGAACTTGCTTTGAAATATCTTAATAAGGTAATTGAACTGGTTCAAGAAGATGACCTAATTCGTCGCTGGGCTGTTAACTATTATCATCAAATTATAAAATACCATAGAATTGAAAAGTGATTTTTTTTAAATACTAAAGAAAAAATTCAGAATAAATTTGTTATAGGCCACTACTATATGTCATAACCGCGGACAATTTTTGAAAGTATAGACAATGATTTTTCTTAGGAGATAGAGATGTCGAACATAAAATATTTCGCGCTGGCAGGACAGGGAAATCCAGTTCAGTCAGCCGTTGAGCCAAAAAACGCCAGGGTCAACGCCGTATGGATGGACGGGAATGTGGTAGAAGGCTGCATGTTCAATGAGGCTTGCTGGTATTTAAAGTCCTGCAAGCAACCGGGACTGGTAAAGCATAATTCCGATGAAGTTATGTTTTTTATCGGGGGCGACACGAAGAATCCTGAAAATTTAAGCGCAAGGCTCGAGCTTTGGATAGAAAATGACAAACTCACCCTCACAAAGACCTGCGCGGTTTTTGTCCCGGGCGGTGTTGCCCATGGAAACCTTGTAGTCAAAGATCTTAGAAAACCTTTTTTCCGTTATACCTGTCATCTTAATACAGGTTATTACGAAACTCTCCCGGCGGAGGCAAAGGCGGCTTTCGGAACCTATGCCGATTACTATGTTGAAAAATTTTTGCGGCCGGACGCGAGAAAATGGGACGCTCTTTTAAAATTTAATAACACCTAAAAATCATCAATAATTAAAGTATTAAACAGCGTCCCCCCTCCCATAAGTGGGCTTTGACACTTGCCAGCACTGAAGATGTACATGACCGCAAGGGCGGCTTGGCTGCATATGAGGCCTGGACAGAAGACCTGCTTGTTGATGAGAATTTTTCCACTGATGATCCCGAAAGGCTGAAAAAATGTGTGACAGCACATGAAGATGTCATGAATACAATAACCGAAAACCGCGCTTTTTACGGAGCGTATTTCCTGAAACAAATGATCGAATCAAAAGAAGTAAAATCGATTCTACATGATTAATTAAATGAAGCCGTTGAATGTTACACCGCAATGGGTAACCTGGTTTGGCAGTACTGGAAGAAATTCGGAACAAGTAAATCCAAAGCGCAGATCAGAAACTTAACTAAACCTAAAATTCGCAGGGAAGTTGTGTCCATTATCCTGCAGATACGCGATAAAGAAGCTGAAGCGATCGGGATAATCGAAAATATACTGGAGAAGTGGTAATATAAACAGTTTTATTTATCACCTTTTTAAAGTTGCATTCATTATGCCTCTAATAATCTCCTTTGTAAAAGCGACTGCATATCGCGGCGACCATCTGCTATCAGTAAAACATAGACATTTTTGTTAATGATTCGGTAAATAATACGATATGGTTTGAAAAAAATCTCGCGGTGTTCTCTAACTCCTAACTTCAGAAGTTCCTTTGGATATGCACCCCGTTCAGGAAATTCGGATAAGGACAAAAAGTTTTTTTCGATCTGCTGTAAAACATAATCCGCTTTTCGGGGTGAATCATTTATTGAGATGTAATCGTAAAGTTCAGTAAGATCGGCTGCAGCGTCTTTGGTCAGAAAGACTGTGAACCCCATCACCGATTCTCCTGGCGAGCACGAATATTTTTTATCACATCTTCAGCAGGCAAAACCTTTCCTTCCTCAATCTGTTTTGTTCCTAATGATAAAATCTTTAGCAGAGCAATAGTTTCCTGAGTTTGTTCATAGCTTTTAATGTCCTGCATGACCACTTTGGCTTCGCCATTCTGAGTGATAACTAGCGGTTGCTGCTCTTTGGAAAGGTTTCTTACAATTTCAGCGGCATGCGCTTTCAAGTAGCTGATTGGTTTAATCTGATCTGAATATTTCACGATGACCTCCGATTATCAAGCATGACTTAATATAGACCATAAACAGGTCAAGTGTCAAGTGCTAAAAAAAAAGTGAATGGGGACGCTGTTAGGTTATTGAGTTGAAAGGAAAGCATTAGGGTCGCGTCTTGAATCATAAGAGTTTTGTTTACCCATAGTTTACTGGCCATTATGTTCTTTAACAAGATTTGTTACTTTTGTTTGAATTTTTTTTGACATACAAGGGCGAATTCTTTATGCTTCGTTCATCAAAAAGCGCGTTCTTATCAATCATCTGTATGCTTCACATATACGAATAAGGGGACATATGCCTGAAGATTTTAAGCCTTGGACATGGAAGCCGCCTGAAGGTTTTTCACCCATTGATTACAACGCATCCCGCCAGGACGCTCACGACAAAGTGTCGGGTCAGGCGGTCTACACAAGGGATCTGCATTTACCCGGCATGCTGTATGCCAAAATACTTACATCTCCCTATGCCAGCGCCAAAATAGTTAGTATGGATACAAGCAAAGCCGAGGCACTGACCGGGGTCCGGGACATATTGAAGTTCGACGATCCCGATGTTGAGTTTGAAAATTCCACGGGCGGATATTGTTCCGGCCAGTACAATATCCTGACTCTTCCCTCCACAAGCGATTTCTATCAGCACCCCATGGGAGTTGTGGTAGTAGCGGATAGCGAAGAAATATGCGATCGTGCGCTCCGGCTGATAGAAATACAATGGGAAGAACAGCCGTTCATTCTGGATATGGAAGAATCACTTAAACCAACCGCGCCCAGAATCATGTCCGAGGTTGTGCGTTTGAATGCAAGCGCCAGGGACCCTAATACTGTCCTGACCAACACAACCGAAATCGGAGATATCCGGAAAGGATTCGCCGAGGCGGACAGGGTAATCGAGTATACGTTCACGAGAGCACCCAATACAGTGGCGGGCGTTGAAGGGATGGCCTGTGTCGCCCAATGGAGAGGGGATTTTCTGGATATCTGGCCCCATCACGCGTCCCATGCTGAGCCGATGCTGAGCAATCCGAGCCTTCCTTCAGTTGGATTGTCATTCGTCTCTCTCGGGTATGGAAGGATACAGGCCGATGTAAAATCCCCGCCCAAGGATAGAAAAGATCCCCTTCTCCCTATTGTCGAATCTAATAAAATAAATGTGACCGTGCCATACCAGGGCGCCTGGTACGGCGGCATTTCATGGCTTGGATATTCCACGGCATTTATACGCATGGCTGCAATCATTGCAAAGAGAGCGCAAAACCGGCCGGTGAAATTGCTGTTCGATGAAAGCCATTTTTATCTCTCCGGGGATGACGCGGCAATTTATAGGTGCAAGGTGGGCGCTAAAAAAGACGGAACCATCACGGCCTTAGACTGGCATGTCGTGGGACCTGTCGGGGAGCCGCATATTGATAAAACCCATGAGTCCACCAAAATTCCAAACATGCGCAACACGCAGGAATGGGCCCTGATCAATCACGGCCCTCACATTTGTTTCCGGCACGGCACTCAATGCTGTGTTCCCCATAACGTAATGTTTGACCGGGTCGCTGCAGAATTTGGCCTGGACCCGACAGAAGTCGCCCTTAAAAATGACGGCTGCAAGGAACACGATTGGGATTGGATAACGCAGTACCAGAAGGAGAATGGATTTCCCCAGAGGCATAGCCTGAGGGAAGTTATCGAATTGGGAAAAGAAGCAATCCAATGGGATAAAAAGTGGCATGCGCCGGGTGCCAGGAAGCTTTCGAACGGAAGAATGCATGGACTCGGATTTGTCCATATTAACGAGTGGAGCTGGATGTCGGGCAGACATTTCGCCTGCCTGGTGCTGCGCGACGGGAAACTCACGATCATAGGAATGCGAGCGGATTTCGGAGTGGATACCGAATCGGCATTCCGTTACTGTGTTGCTGCAGAAGCGGGATTAAGATATGACGACATCGTGCTCCAGCAACAGCGGTCGGATGCGAACACTTACCGTTTCTGGGTTCCTGGCGGAGCGATGGGGATCACCCGGAACACTCCTCAACTGATAGTCGCGGCCAGAGAGCTTAAACAGAAGATCCTCGATTATGCTGTGCGCCGACCCTCCGGCCCGATGTTTCCAGGACTCAAACCTGCCCAACCCGCGTTCCCCGGTAAAAAAGCTGAAGATCTCGACGTTAAAGAAGGTTTTATTTTTGAAAAGGCAAATCCGCGCAATAAAAAAAGCGTGAGGGAAGTGGCCAGTTCATTCTGGGGAGATGATCCGTCGATCGTCCATCCGGTTGTTCCCGGAGTATCCGGATTGACTTTAAATGGCAAGCCGCACCCGCAGATGTATATCATGAGCCGACAGGCCCACTTTATAGAAGTAGAGGTGGATGTGGAGACCGGAGAAGTAATCGTTACTAATCTGGTGTGCGTCAATGATGTAGGGCATCTGTTCAATCGGCGCGGAGCGGAAGCGCAACAATATGGCGGCGCGATTATGGGTCTGGGGAGAAGTGCAACTGAAGAAAAAATCCACTGCCCGAAAACCGGTGTCGGATTGAATTTCGACAATATCGGTTACCACATCGGGACGATGAATGATTACCCGGAAATCAAGTGCATTATTAATGAAAGTCACCTGGGCTATTCGTCCTACGGCGCTTGCGGCATCGGAGAAGACACCGGCGCCTCTCTGTCGGGAATCACCGCAGGTGCAGTATACAATGCCACCGGGAAATGGGTTCTCGATTATCCAGTGACTCCCGACAAAGTTCTCAAAGCCCTCGGGAAGATCTGAAAAATGATATGTTCAAGTTATGGCCCAAAATCCATAATGGATTTTAGGTAATCCCTGGGCACCAGCAAGGTGTCAGATGCAAGGCGCCAAGGGAGTGCCGACTGAGGCGTACATGCGGTACGCCGCAAGGAGAAGCGACCGAAGGCAACACGGCAGATGACATTTTGATGGTGGATCAGGATGGCATGACAACAAGGGGGTAGTATGTCAGAAAAAAAGAAGAAATCCGCAGAAGAGGAAACCAAAGAAGGATTTGGACATTTATCCCGCAGAGAATTCCTGAAGGATGCAAGCCTGGTCATCGGCGGCTCCACAATAGGCTCAATAGCCTTTGCGGCCGGGACAGAACCGCAACAGCAGGCCAAAGCGAATGACGTCGCGGAAGCCCCCTGCATACAGGCATCAACGGATACAATCACGATAGAATTGACGGTCAATGGTGGAAAGTACCGCTGTACGGTTGAACCGCATTGGAGTTTACGGCAACTCCTGCGGGATGAGATCGGTCTGACTTCGCCCAAAGACTGGTGCGGAGGACAGGGAGCTTGCGGTTCTTGCACTGTGATCATGAACGGCAGGCCGATTCTTTCCTGTTTAACCCTGGCTTGCGAATGCGATGGCGCCAGGATTGAAACGGCTGAAGGCATTGCTAAAGCCAAGCATCCGCTCATTCAGTCATATATCAAGTGGAACGCTTTTCAATGCGGCTATTGCACCCCGGGATTTATAACTTCAGCCAAAGCGCTACTGGACAGAAATCCGAATCCAACCGAGGCTGACGTTCGAGATGCTCTTGGGGGCAACCTGTGTCGCTGTGGTACCTACCAGCAGCATCCGCCGGCTGTACTGGAGGCTGCTGAAGCTTTAAAGAAGGCTTAAAACAGCGGTACAAAAAACCCCATGGATTTTAGCTGGTGGTGCAAACGGGCAGAAAATTCCCCGGTCATCCCCGATAAAGTTCTCAAAGCTTCGGTGAAACGATAGAGAGGTTGGAAATATGAGGACATGGAAAAAATTCGCACACGTGAATGCCAAGACAGTCGACGAAGCTGCTTCTATTTTAAGGGCAGGGAAAGCGGCGGTCATTGCCGGCGGTACGGATATTCTGGGCACAATGAGATTTGAAATATTGCCGAACTATCCTGAAGTTTTGGTCAACCTCAAGAGCATTTCCGGCTTGGACTACATTAAAGAAGAAGCTGGTATGCTTAAAATCGGCGCTTTGACAAGACTGGAAGACATTGCGAAAAGTGCTGTGGTGCAGGTTAAATATACGGCACTTGCAGAGGCGGCACACCGAACGGCGACTCCGCACATAAGAGAGATGGGAACAATTGGCGGCAATATCTGCCAGCTCACGAGATGCTGGTATTTCCGGAATTCCGACAACAGGTTCAATTGCCTGCGCAAGGGCGGCAGAAAGTGCTACGCGATGGCGGGAGACAACCGGTACCATTCAATATTCGGGGCGGTAAAAGGGTGCCTGGCGGTAAATCCAAGCGATACGGCACCGGCTCTGGTGGCGCTGAACGCAAAGATTAAAACTAACAAGAGATTGATTGAGGCTGAGAAATTCTGGGATATGGTTAAACCGGGCTCGACCATACTGGCAATGGACGAAATCGTCACAGAAATACAGGTGCCGACACCGGCGAAGGGAATTAAGAGCTCATTCATCAAATTCACCATTCGGAAGTCGATAGATTTTCCCATTGTGAATTGTGCCGCGATGATTGGGGGAGGAGATGCGCGGATATGCCTCAATGCAGTGCACAACAAGCCCTATCGCGTATTGAAGTCTGAAAAATTGATCAAGGGAAAATCTATCAACGAAGACAATGCGGATGCTGCCGGTGCTGCTGCTATTGCTGATGCCAAGGCTCTTCCGGGCGATAGAAATAAATGGAAGATACAGATAGCGCGGACTATGGTCAAAAGAGCCATGCTGGGCTGCGCTTGAATGAGGGAGGGGGGACGCCCTTAACTTATTAACTTCGCAGAAGTTATGTTTAGATTGACCCCGATTTATTAGTCATTTAGCTACCACTCGGAATTATCTTATGAACCATCATTAATCAACCGGGACGTCCCCCATTACAAGCTTCATGAAATCAAGACGTCCCATGTTTTTCACATAAAAAAAGGCTACGCAATTTATTGTTGCGTAGCCTGGTCTGTGTAACTATCGCAATTACTTAACTTTTTTGAGGATCGTCGGTGGCATTTCGGGCATTCCTTGGCCACCGCCCATATCGCCCATCTCCATCTTCATTTCGATTGTATCGCCTTTTACTGTGCCCTTAAACTTCATCGGCTGACCCATACCGAAGTCAAGAGAAAAGGAAAAATTGTTACCGTCAATTTTCCCGTCTTTAATGGCTAAATCGTTTCCATCCATTCCTTTTGTATTTCCGGTCAGAGTGTTTCCATCGGCTTTGAATGTATAGCTAATTTTCATTGGATCACCGCCACCCATGCCCGGGACCTCTCCTTCCCATTTGCCGTCAATGTCAGCAGCAAAAGCCATACCTGCTACAAGCATACATAAAACTGTAAGTATAAAAGTTCTCATTTACGTCCCTCCTTATTTTGGTAGATAGGTTGAGTAGAAAAAAGACAAGATTTTCACTGTTAAGGATTGAGTATAGGTAGGATAGCATTGTGTGTCAAGAGAATTAAGCGCACACCTTCCATTCGGCCTATCTTGCTTTTTATTGTTTAAGTTCGTCATTCTCCGACTAGATCGGGGAATCCAGTTTTTAAAATAAAAGAGTAGCTAATCAAATAGGGACGCTGTTAGGTTATTAGGTTTCTAATATTTTAACAGGTTAAAACCGTTTTTCTCGGCAATCATTTTTCCCCTTGTGACTGAATTACTTACAGAGGGAATCGATATCCCCAACTTCTTCGCCAATGAAGACATTGATACCCCAAGCTCTCTTACCGCCCAATAACATAACAGACTTCGGGCTTCCACTATTCTCTTATATTTTCCCTTTCCCCATACATCTTTAACTTTTATATCAAGCGCTTCCGACACTCTGGCTGCAACGGAATTCAAATCCATACCAAGTGATCTTAATGCGTATTCTTTTTTCATTTTATCTTCTGCTGATGAAAGTATTCGGCTGACAAAATCCCCATCTCCTAATATCCTTTCATCATTTCTCTGATACACTTTTTCGTCCCTTAAAGCCTTGACGCCCTCCCATCCTCCGGCGCTTCTCAACAGACCTCCGCCAGTAAGATCATATCGTTTACCTTCAGTTATCCCATTTTTAACGAAAGTTTTGTATACACGCCTTGCCGAACTCAGCTTTTCTCCAAACATAACAAGTACTGCGTTACTGGCCTGCCATTCATGCTTGACTTTACCCATTACAACACTGTGACCGCAATATCTATAACTTCCCAGTATGTCCAAATCCTTCACGAGTCCTGCTCTGATCGGATTCAGATGTATATAGCGAACCAGTTCAAGAAAATACTTGTCTTCCTGGCATAATATAGATTTATATCTGTTCTGGAATAAATGACCTTGTCTGCGGTATCTGCGGTTGTACCATTGGGCGTAACCGGTTAAAAGACGTCTCATGACAGTGGTTATCGGGGTAGTACCTGTTCGGAGAAGGAGGTGAAAATGATTGGGAATCAGAGCCCATGCGTAACAGGATGTCTCTGTCTCCTTTAGGATCTTTTCCAGTCGTTCAAGAAAATGTTCCTTATCGTCATCATTCCTGAATATATTGCCGCCTTCAATCCCTCTTGCCATGATGTGGTGTAAGGCACCTGGCGTGTCTATTCTTGATTGTCTTGGCATGGGGCATAATAGATTCAAATAATATAGCTGTTAACCTAATAACCTAACAGCGTCCCCTTTTACGACCTGCTCCCTCTTGTTTTTCCGTATTGACACACAATGCCGATCTCCATATACTCGACAAAAATGGAATTCTTATCAATGAACTACCAACCCATGAAATGGAGGTGCAATTTGACTAGAAAGATATGGTCCGTAATATTAGTTATTCTTCTCATCGCTGTATATTCTACAGCATATTCTTCTGAAAAAAAAATCAGGGTATTGAATCCGACACCACCGAATAGAATGGTCGATCGCATACCACTTACACCACGACTCGATACGCTGGAAGGAAAGACAATATTCCTGGTGGATATCGGTTGGGGAGGTGCGCATGCGGCTCCCAGCATTTATAAGGAAATGAAAGCCTGGTTTGCCCAGAATATGCCTAGTGTGAAAGTGGAGGTTAGAGGAATTAAAGGCTTCTACATGATGGATCAGCCGGAACTCTTGAAAGAAATATCAGAAAAGGGTGACGCGGCCATGATCGGGATAGCCGGGTGAGACAGCTGTACATCGGCCGTGAGCCGAAACTGTAAAGCGCTGGAACAGCAATACAATATTCCCACTGTCGGGGGCACGGCAGCCAATGTCATAGATTATGCCCTGAATCACAATTTCAAGTATACCAACGGATCACCCATTCGATATATAGCCTTTCCCTTTCCTGTGGCCGGACAACCTCAATCGGTCCACCATAAATATATTTTTGAGAGCAATGACATGGTGAGTGGAAAACCCATGATGCAGGCATTTATCGACGCATTGACTTCTCCCCTGACCGAAAAAGAAAAATACAAAGGACCGGCACCTGAGCCTCAACCGGCGGCATCCCGCTTTCTCGGGCCGGACACCGAAGAGAACCTGCATCAGCTTTTCATGGACAATGACTGGACAGACTATCTCCCCATTGTTCTTCCGACCGAAGAACGGGTGGCGGAAATGCTGAAAGGCACTTCTCATAGACCGGAGGAAGTCATCAAGGTACTGGACTGGCCGGGAGGCAACCGGGAAGTTACCGTGGAAAGAGTGGCGACCTGCTCCGTTATGGCCGGCGCCAGACCGGAACATCTTCCTGTGATCCTGGCCCTGGCCAACCACATACCCTTTGGAAACTCAACGTCCTCCATGGCCAACATGATCCTGGTCAACGGACCCATACGCGACGAAATAGGTATGAATTACGGTCACAATGTCATGGGACCGCATAATCTGGCCAATTCGGTTATCGGACGCAGTTACACAATTATGTCGAAAACCATAGGCGGTCTGCACAGCAAAAAAACAACCTGGAGCACCCTGGGAAGCACCATGCAATACAACAATGTCTGCATCGCGGAAAACGAGGAGGCCCTGCCCGAAGGGTGGGAGCCTTTTCATGTGCAGGCTGGTTTTAAGCCAAATGATAACGTTATAACCGTGGCAACCGGCTGGTCATATATTTCATGCGTAACGGAAGCCAAGAGGGAGTACCCCGTATATATGTGGATGGGCGATTTAATGAAGGCCCTTACAATGGGATCGGCCACAGTGATTATGGATCCGACGGTTGCCGACCTTCTCAAGGACAGCTATGGTTTTAAGACGAAAGACCAGCTTAGCAAGTGGTTTTCGGAAAATGTTGAAAAAACTCTATACCCTTCCGGGCAAAAGGTAAAACCCTTCCGGGAATCCTCAATAAATATAATTGTTACCGGAGGCGGGGGCCAGACAACATGGTTTGTGACGGATTTCATGATGAGCCGGAATATGGTTTTGATGGGAGGGAGTACGCTCATCGACGACTGGCGTTAAATTAAAAAAGACATAATTCAAGATTCAAAATTCAATATTCAAGATAGGAAAACAGTCTATGGTTTATTGTTTATAGTTTGCGGTTTATAGTAGTGAAAAACCAGATGACAGACGACAGACAACAGAAAAATACAGGATGCTTGAGACAGAAAAGCTCAAAGGGAAAAATCCCAAATACTGTCTTCCGGCTTCTGGTTAATGGATATGTTATTTTCTTAAGTATAAAGGAGGACTCCTCATGTCCATGTCGCAAATGTCCCGTCAAAGGTTTATTAGCTACAGCAGAACATTCCTGGTCACGGCGGTTTTAGCGCTGGCTGTAGTCGGCATAATTAACTCGAAATCTAATAGTAATGTCTCCCGGTCAGAGAGTGATGTGGACCCTCTTCCGGCTCATGTTGCCGAATTGGAATCCATGGTAGAACGTGCCGAAGCAATAAGAGCTGTAAAACGTCTGCAGTGCGCGTACGGCCATTACGCGGAATTCGGTCTCTGGGACGATCTGGCTGATCTTTTTGCCTTGGACGGTATTGGGCATTATCCGGCCGGGGATCTCAAGAAAGAAGAGATCCGCAGGCTTTTCCTGCATGATATTGGCGGGGGAAAGCTGGGATTGCCGGAGGGATTGCTGTATCCGCATATCATGCTTCAACCGGTAATAACCATTGCACCGGATGGAAAGTCGGCCAAAGGACGATGGCGTGTTTTTACCATGCTGGGGTTCTATGGAAAAAACGCGAACTGGGCCGGTGGGGTCTATGAAAATGAGTATGTGCTGGAAGACGGAGGCTGGAAGATAAAGGACCTGCATTTCTACCTCCAGTACAGCGGTTCCTACGAGCAGACTGGCTGGACAATAGCAAAGGGCGACATTCCCATGCACTATACTCCGGACCTTGCGGGGGCCCCTGTTCCGAAAGACAACGAGCCAGCTGGGTTGGTAACCCTGCCGGACGAAAAAACCCTGATACATAGATTGAGAGACCTTCTCAGGCGCGCGCAGCGGCTCAATGATCAACAGGAGGTAGAAAACCTTCAGCACATTTACGGCTACTATGTAGACCGAAAAATGTGGGACGATGTAGCTGACCTTTTCTCAGACGATGGGACCATGGAAATAGGCCTTGGGGGAGTATATGTGGGCAGGAAAAGCATCCGGCACGCCCTGGAACAGTTCGGACCTCAAGGATTGAGCGAAGGAGAACTCAATGATCATCTCCAGCTTCAAACCCTGACCCACATCTCTCCCGACGGTTTGAGGGCGAGGGCGCGAGGCAACGAATTGATTATGTCCGGCAAATACGGCGCGTCCGGTGAATGGGGGCTTGGAGTATTCGAGAACGAATATGTGAAACAGGATGGGATCTGGCGCATCCAATCCATGCATATCTACCCGATAATGCGCGCGGACTATGACAAGGGCTGGGCCAAAGGCGCTAAACCAGCCCGGGGAATAAATAAAGAATTTCCTCCGGACAGGCCCCGGACAGCAACATACGAGCTTTTTCCAAAATTCTATATCCCAAAGTTTCATTACGATAACCCGGTTACAGGGCTTCCCTCACGGTATCCCGAAGGAACAATGCTCGCGGACGGGTTTTCCGGTTCAAAGGCCGCCGTGTCTTCCAACGCCGGTCCGGATACAAATGAGGTCACAATTACTGACATGGAAAAAATTGCGGAAGAAGTTCAACGCTTGATCAGGAGGTCGATCGGCTATGATACATGCGAAAACCTTACCAGCGCTTACGGGTATTATATCGATGATTTCATGTGGGATGATTTCGCGGACCTCTTTGCCCTGGACGGATGGAGAGAAGCGCCCTTTGTGGGGGTTTACGTTGGGCGGGAACGCATCCGGAAGTCGCTCAAGATCCAGTATCCTTTCTCCGGCGGAAGGGCCACAGGTTTCTTTACCTGCCATCAGCTCATCCAGCCTGTTATTCATGTTTCAGAGGACGGGCGAAGCGCCGACATCCGGGTGCGACTGTTCCAGCTTTCAGGCGCAGACGGAACAGACGGTCTATGGATGGCGGGAATTTTAGAGAAAAAGGCAGTGATCGCAGACGGAACCTGGAAGTTATATGCAATGGATCTCGATTATACCTGGACTGCCGACTATAAAGGCGGCTGGGCAAAGGGGCCGATGTCTTTAAAGCTTTCGGCGGGCACGATAAAGGAAAAATTTCCTCCTGACAGGCCCATGCGCGGTCCTGTGGAAGCGCCCTTTCCAAAAATAGCTGATATGCCTTTTCACTACATAAACCCCGTGAGTGGACGCAGGCCGGGCTTGCTGCTGAAGTAACTTTCGAGTGCAAGGTTTGTGGTCAGGAAACAGTGATCAGTTAGCAGTTAACAGTTAACAGTTAAAATAAGAAATTCAAGATTCAAAATTCAAGAGATTAAACTCTTTTAGTAAAAGGGGACGTTCGTGCAGGGCGTGCATTGCTACTTCATTTCACGTTCTGCACGAACGTCCCCTATTTTCACTGCGTCCACACCTGCCTTATCCTCAAAGGTTTTTAACGCATCCTCCCGGATGTCACACAGGGCCATAAGTTTCAATTTATCAGGGTGTTCCAGATAGGCAGGAAGATGTGACCATGCAATCATTCCTGTGCCAATAAGACCAACTTTTAAGGCTTGAGACATAATCCTCTCCTTTTTATGTTGGAGGTATCGATTCCATCTATTAGTGATTCTGTAATCCGAGGCCAGATGATTATTAAGGGATAAGGATTTGACCTGATTAAACAATTATAACCTTATAACCTAACAGTGCTCCCTCTGCTATCTGGATTCTGATGGTGCCTAGCCAAAATTTCTCACAGGTTTTCGTATAAGCGAAGCGGCGAAAGATGTGTGAAATACGGTCTAGGAGCCTTTATTGATTCTATTATTTTTTTTCTGAGGATCCGTCCATATCTATAAAAATGTACTTGTCCCGCATGTCTTCCGGTACCAGGTCTCTCCTGGCGGTCTCGGCCAGCTTGGGGCCGTAGTGCGCCTGCATAAACAGGAACGGCCGGGTCACCTTTTTAATGGTAAAGGGGCAGTGCACGGTGTTTTCCGGGATGTAGATCAGCGTCGATTTGTTGATGATGTGCTTCTCCATTTCCTCTCCCATGAAAAGCTCGAATTCCGCTCCCAGGTCCTCCGGATGTTCCGGATCAGAACCGATCGCCACCAGCACTTCTGGAACCGGGTGCGTGTGGGGACCGTGCCCCAGTGTTTTGGTGGAACTTTCCCCCATCCACATGGCCGAAAAGTAGTCGCATCCTTCTATGATATCGTTGTCGGCAAAAGCGACAAACATAGGGCTGGCACCGAAGCCGATATTCCTCTCTTCGGGAGTCAGTTCGTTGAGAAAGCACTTGCGGTATTTCGATCCCTCGGGCGCCGTGGGATCGACTGGATTCGCAGCCGCGGCCAGGCTCTCCTTCGTGGGCATGAAGGCTGCCGAAAGTACACTGGCCAGGGCAATTCCTGCGGCGCCCGCTGTGATTTCCTTCACAAATCCTCTCCGTGTCGTACCTTTTTCCGTGTTTCGGTCAGAACTCATGGGTATGTCTCCTTTGAATTAGTAGAAGCTGTTTCAAAACCTCCTCTAAGGCCCAATATCGTTGTTGGGCCGATGGATTCAATACTCAAAATACTACATGTATTCCTCCGTTTAAATCCATCGTCCCGCCTTGATCTTGAACCTGATTGAAGGTTTTGAAACAGCTTCTGGTTGATAATTTTATGCCGGGAGCGGCGCAAAATCCGTCGGTCCGACAAGCGTCACGTTCATTCCGATCAGAGCGTCCTCAACGGCCCTTGTGTAATTGCCGACCACCATAATCTGGTGAAGCCCCGGGATGTTTTGAAGGAACCGGTCGGCATCCTTGATTTTTACGTCCATCGTGTTCGCGCAGACGTTATTCATGAAACCGCTTCGGGACGGGGCCCGGTCGGTGTCCATTACCTGGCTTTCAATCCGTCCCGGCCACAACGCGAAGCTTTTCAGGTCCTTGCTGAATCCGCCGGTAAGGACTTGTCCGTGCCGCGGAAATTCGACTTCCGGCACGGCCCCTCTCCCGGACCCGTGGTAGTCGTGAAGTTTGTACCTCATCTGTGCGGCGTCCAGGCCGTTCAACTTCAACGGGGCAGCGCAGTGACTCACGGTAATCTTTGAATCCAGGGGGTCCATCGACATCAGGTTGCACATAAAGGAGGGCTTGCGGCTGATTTCCTCCAGGAACATCGATGACAGCATGCCGCACACGTCCGCTTCGCAGGCGGCCGTTACGCCCTCGTCCCGCAATCGCGCAAACGCCAGGCAGGGATAGGGCAGTACCGGGTTCGGGCTGAGCGTGAAGCCAAGGCAATCGATCGAAACGGCGCTTAATTCCTCTTTCTCAACAATGGAACGCAGCAGGACGTAGAGTCTGCAGGCATCGACAATCGTTTTATCCGAAACCCCGATGACTTCTGTCGCCTCCCTCTTCCATTGTTCCATTTCCCTTACGGCGTCCTTAGGATCCACTTCCTTATAGAGCGCCGCAAGTTCCTCAAGCGGCCGGAACTGAATTCTTACGCCGGTGCGCCGGTAGACCAGGTCTTCGTTGAGGTTGTGGGCCGTTACGGTGGTGGAGTCGAACGGCCTTCCATAAAGGACGGCCTGACGGCCTTCGAGGATCCCTGGAGACGCTGCGATTATGACTCGCTCCAGGGCCTGGTCTTGTGATATGGTGAAAGTGACATTGGCGCCGTTCCCCCGCAGGGACGCCGCAAGATTCGCGTCGATGGGGATCAGTTCGGGATTCGTGGTAAGGACGATTACGGGAATGTCCAGGTCTCCCATGGCGTCGCACAGGCTTCCGAAGCTGAAGGTCATGCGGGGCAGAATCAGGAGGAGAATATCCATGTCCCGCTCGTGAACGGTCCGGACGATTTCTTCCGGATTCTGATAATTGACCTTTATCGAAGACACCTGGAGGTCGGTTCCCGGAATCGATCGCATCGACTCGATGTACTTTTCATGTGCCGGCGGATTGTTGCTCAGGCAGAGAAGGTTTTTTTTGCCTCCGGCGGGACGCGGCCGGATTGCTCCCGCGGAACTCTGGTCCGCGAAGGCCGCTCCCGGCAGGGTTGCCGCCATACTCGCCAGTGTCATCGTTTTTATAAAATCTCGCCTTCCTATATGGATTCTCTTTTGATCCGCACCGGGCACCTGAATCTCCTTCCTGTTTGTCTTCTCGTCAACAGTTGTTTCTTGTTAAGGATGCCATAAACAGGGACGTCTATAAGTTAACAAGTTTAAACAGTTTATGGTTTGTTATTAATAAAGACTTAAAGGCAGTAATTCATTGTATTTGTAATGATACATTTTTTATTTTTAGGACTGATATGTTGAAAAATCAAGAAAAAAAGCTGAGGTCGGATAACAGCCGCCTTTCCATCCTCCGTAGCCCGTCCTCCGCAGTGGCCTAACGACAAGGGGGACGCTGTTAGGTTTTAAGGTTGATGCTTGTTAACCTAATAACCTAACAGCGTCCCCATTTACTGTCTTATTTGCTTGTCAAATATTCGTGCTGAATCTCATCCATAATTTTTAATGAATATTCCTTTCTTTCTTTCTCACTTAGTGCGGTCATTGGAAGAATCCATTCCATTTCATTCAGATTGTTTATAAGCATTGGAATCAGATCATACGGCACGGATATCAGGAAAAGGCCTTCAGGCAGTATCTTTTGCATTCTTATACCGTAACCGATCCCTGTGACAGTATAATTAAGTTCACCGGTAATATACGGATAAACTATAATCCAGGCGCATGATAGTACAGGCGTGATTTTGGATGTAAGGGGTTTCCCCGTGGAATAACTGAGAGCCCTGAATAGAATTTCCGCATCAGACGGTTTGGCTGTTATAATCAGCAGGTCAGGATCAAAGGTCAGCTTATCTATTGATGAAAAAGCTACATATCTGACAGTGCCTTTGGGAATTTTACATACATGATTATAAATCCTGCTGTTTGCGCGCGCTTCCTGGTAAATTTTTTCTTTGAATCCGATCTGGCCGCTTTCCATTGTCGGATCAGAATCCGTCATCCCCAATAGCACCCTGTCAACACATGAAAAATTATTTTTCCCCGCATAAAAAGGACTGCTTTTCTGCACTTCCATAAACATCCTGCAAATAGGCATGACCTTATCCGTCTGTTCCAAGCCATCTGGTTTGTTAAGCAGGAACTTGATGCCTACGGGATTTCGTTCAAAATTGAATTTACCGAATACGGAGTAATCCTGCCTTGTCGATCCCATAACTTCCTCCTTTAGAGTGCATCCCAAAACCTTTGTTTCCCATCTCCCGCCCGCCGCAGGCGAGGAGTATATATTTTTTCATTTCCCGACAAATTAAGACTCGACCGATTTTTTTATATTATAATGAACACGATCAAGGTCACTTTGGCAGGTCTTTTCCATATGTCAGTGTGGGAGCAGTGCTGAAATAAAAAATCGGCCTATCGACTCTCCTGAAGTATACGGGGCAATGCATAAGACCTTTGGGGATAAAGACCGCGCAGCTCTTGGTCAACATATGCTTTTCGTCATCCAGCCAGAATTCCACTTCTCCGCATAAATCATGCGGGTCAGCCGGATTGCTGCCCATGAACCCGACGTATTCATCATAATCGTTATGAGCGTGACGGATGCCGGGACTGCCTTCATCAGACGCTTTCCAGATAAGGGCGCAATTCAAATAAAAAGCCCCTTTGATGACCTCATCCGTTACAAGCAAGACCATCTCGCCGGTACGTTCTCCGGTTGCCGGCCGGGGCGCCGCTGCGCCGGGAGGCGGTGCTGGAAGTTTCGCTTCCGTAATGATATATTTCCCGTATTTTGTCGTATCCATGTCTGATTTTTCCTTTCATTTCTTTAAATTATATAAGATATTTCGCTCGGCCCGGCCCCCATCCTTTTTTGCTGCTTTAAAACGATATGTCAAATTTTGAGACCTGACCCTGATGTTTTTGATAAGAATGAAGTTATTGAATATTTAAAGAGCGTCCCGCTTCATGCCTAAATGGATGTCTCTTAACAGGCAGTCAAAAAGAACTGTGACTAGGGTAATAAAGAATATCCCGGGTTAAATCATTAGGCCGTGGCAACATCGCCATTCCCCGATGGTCCGGAAAATTCATTGGGCTCGTTGCCATTTTCCAGTATAAGACCCCTTGTGCCCCAGTGCGAATAAATAACCGCACCCAAGCCTATAAAATTGAAACCGTAATATACAATCTTCCCAACGACCCTCAAAACATGCCCTATAATGGTATAAAAATCACCGCCCGGAAGAAGAAGCAAATCGCCGATCAATAACGGGCTATGCAGAAGCAGAAGCCCTGCCAGGATCTGAAACATGATATGCTTCTCAGGAAAAAGTCTGCGTGCCAATATCCTGCTGATAACTATATACCCCGTTAGACTACTCACCACCAAGGCCACAAATAATAAGGGTATGGCCAGAATCCCAATCAAGGTGATGATAAAAAGTAACAGGATCACCGGGACTCCCACCATGCACGCTATTCCCAGAAGTGTGCAACGGGGAAATTCGTTGCTGAGGTATTCTTCAATGTTGTTGAAATGTCGGGGCATGAAAACGGTCAGGAGAAACGCTAAAAACAATATTAACAAGAGGTAGACACAGTCTAGCACAAAGCGCACTAGTTTGGCGGCGAAACCCATTGTCTTACTGAATTTATGGGTGCCAAACTGGTCGACACCCTTTTTTTGCTCAATACCGGCTCCTTTTAAGGCTTTTAAAAAACCGAAGGGGAATCCTGCGAGATTGACCCTATCCCCATATATTTTGGCGGTGGTGTCTACATTCAACTTTCCACCTATATTAACCAGGTCTCCTTTGATTATGGCCTGGGGCCCAACATTCAGGTCCCCTCCGATGCATACGGCATCGCCGTTGACCGTGCCGTGAATAGTGAGATTTGCTCCGATAACAACCACATCATTCATCACTTCTTCATCCTGGCCGATAATACGGCCCTCTCCCACAGAAACGGCATCATGCTGACGTTTATTAGGGTTTACGCATGGGGCAACGTTTTTTGTAATCCACTCATTATCCATTGCCATGGAGCCTGTCTGATTTTGTTCGGCGATTGCTCTCGACACAGGGATAAGCGGGCTCAAAGATATCAGGCCAATAAATATAAAGACCAGGCCAAAACTGGTGAAGAAAGAGATTCTATTCATACCTTACCTCCTTTTTAATGATAAGTTCGACGATTTGACACCTGCTATGGTGATAAAAATTACCATTATTATTAGAGCGATCAGGTATCCGAATAATGCTGGGCTGCTTACCTCCCAGACAACCTTGACTGCTGTATCTCCCAGATATGCCAGGGCTGATACCAGGACGGATAGGGCTTTGTGAAGGCTGTTGTATAAGGCAATCCATCTCGAAAGAGTTCGGAGGATACTCAATAAGACCACTCTAGTAGCCGGTTGAAATATCATTGACCAACTCGCAATAACTAATGCGGAAATAATCGCGGTCAGGCCGGATAAGTACCAAGACATAACTTTTTGACGCCGTGCCTGATCCTTTTTTGCCCTGATCGCCCTTTTTACCGTCTCGGATGTAAACTCCGGACATGGCTCCGGAGCAGGCATGGAGATTAGCAGATCGAGGCTGAGCTGAAGAGATTTGAATTCAGTCGCGCAGGTCCGGCACAGGGTCATATGCTGATCGAGATCCGTCCTTTCCGCATCCCCAACAGTCCTGTCCATGACTTTTTGCATTATTTTTTGAATATATTCACATCTGGTCACTTTTATTCCCCATTTAAGAGTACGAAACTCATCAATTTTTGTTGCAATATTTTCCGACCGCGGTGAATACGGGCCTTGACTGTTCCCATGGGCAATTCAAGTATCTTGGCAATTTGTTCATAGGGTATGCCCTCAACGTGCCACATAATCAGCGGGGAACGGTATAGAACAGGTATCTCAGCCAACGCGTGATTGACAGCATTCTGTAATTCGGCTTTTTGTGCCAATTCTTCCGGATTAGGCCTTTCATCCTTAACCCGTAGTTCCTGTTTCTCCCCATCATCTTTGGAAAAAGGTATTGTCCGTATGGTTTTTTTCTTAAGGATATCAACACAATGATTGTGTGCGATACGAAAAAGAAAAGGTTTAATGGGCCTTGATGGATCAAAACGATAAAGCGCTAGGTAAAACTTGACAAAAATCTCCTGGGCGATATCTTCCGCATCCGATCCGATCATCCTGTAACAGTAACCAATGACTCTGTGACGATATAGATTGATGATTGCCCCAAAGGCATCCTCATCGCCATCGCGAGCGCGTTTGACCAGGTCGGATTGATCAAATGTAGGTTCGAGGTCTTGAACTGTCATTTTATCCTGCCCTTCAGCCAACATCATGTGGCAGGGACCGTAGCGGAGATTCTAGAATCTACGTGAAATTTGAAGTCTTAACTATCATAACCATAAAATTATCCATACATACAGTAGAGAATTAGATTCGCGAAATCGGTATCACCGCCTATGACGCAGGAATGGACCTTGGGAAAAACAAGAATCGGGCATAGTAATATAATATTTCAGACTGTAATCCCACAAGACGGGGATTCATAGTCCGGGTTTAACAAGAGATTATGTAGATTATTACGAAATTGGGCAAAAAAAGTTGCAATAAGAAATTGGGGTCAAACCTTGATTTGTGAATTTGGCAGTATCGTAAGTTACAGATATTTTGCCAGGAAGTGAAAATATCTAAAGCTCGGAATTGACTGGATATGTCTGACATATTTCATTCTCTTGACTTCTAATATTAAAAATGCCTTTCCATTGGAATAGAATTGACACTTTTTGTCACATAGTAATAAAGGGGTGCGTCCCCCTTTACAATCACCGGCTGAAAGCGTATTGAATTAATTCAGGAAAAGAACGCCCGTTTTCTGATCAGGAATGTCAGGCCGTTGACCACAGCGGCAAAAACGAAGATCTCTTTCAAGCCGATGGGGGGAACGTTCAAAACATCTATTGATATGATGCTTTCAAACCATTGCCCCAGGGGCAAAAACCCGAAATATGCGGCAAAAACGAGAAAGAGGCAGGTAATAGGCACAACTATACAGACAGGCAGTCTTAGAATGCCCCTTTTTACATGCAGGGCATGGTTGAGTTGCTTATGCATGCTGTACTGGCGGAGCAATCGACGCTTCCATTCCGTGCCGGTTAAAGGTTCGGTTAAAGGCCGATACAAGGCGGCATCGCGAAGGTGTTCTTTCACGGCCAGTTTATTCGTCATGATTCCTCTCCAGTAATACTTTCAATCGCGCCAGGGCCCGGTGGATCCTTGCCTTGACCGTCCCGGTCGGAATGTCGAGCCGTTGTGCCAGTTCGGTTGTCTTCAGTTCTTCCAGGTATCTCAATGCGAGTATCTCCCGGTCCTTTGCCGGCAGTTTTGACAGGGCCCACCGCACTTGCTCGGCCGTCTCCCGTCTTTCCAATACCTCAAGGACGCTTTCGCCCGGATCCGGCTGGTCGTCCGCCTCAAGAATAGGCGCTTCTCTCTGTGCCGTCCGGTTTTGTTTCCAGATATAGCGCAGGCCCTCCCGCCAGGAGATTCTATACAGCCAGGTGGAAATTTTGCTGTCGCCGCGAAAATCGGGCAGGGCATTCAGAGCTCGATAAAAAACACGATAAAGAACGTCTTCCGCATCGATAATACGCATTCGGTGAACGCACGATAGCACGAACCCCTCCCATTCCTCGACAAAACGTTCAGCCCGTTCGGGAGTTAAGGGCAGGTACCGGTTTATTTGCTCGCGCGGTTCGATGGTCAACGTATCAGATTCCTGTTTTGCCCTCGTCCTTCAATGCTATCTATTTAGAACGACCTGCCGTGAAAAAGGTTGCCCATAAAAAAATGCAACCGTTTAAACAATCCCGGGGTCCAAACAAGTAACAGGGTTTCGACCGATAAAGTAGCTGGTGTTAACTGATTTTTAAAACGCATGTAAGACATCAAAAGGAGGTTTTCATGAAACCTGAGATATTAGGCGTATTTATACCCCTCTCTGCGATTGTTCTTTCTCTTTCTATACCGATTATTGCGATAATTGTCGATTATTTTAACCGGAAAACCAAAATGAAGGTCATGGAAAAGGCCATTGAAAAGGGCGTTACGCTTGAAGGTCTTTCCTTGGAGGAAAAGAAGGGGCCCCGGTTACCGTACCGTACCGGAATGATAACCCTGGCCGTAGGACTCGGGATCGGCATTTTCGCCTTATTCGTGGGGCAAATAGAGGATGAAGCACTTTATCCGTTACTCGGAATAGCGTCCATTCCGGCGTTGATAGGTATCGCATTGATCATCAATGACAGGATCAACTACGACAGGTATTTTAAGCAGGATGTTGATTCGTCTTCATCTTAACTTTATCAAGGAGTCAAGTCTCCGTTTGACTTCTGTTAATTCTCATCAAGGGTCAACCGGAGACTTGACCCCCCATAGCGTCTTGTCCAGCCATAGCCTTTATGCGAAAGCTGGTCGCGATGAAAAGATTTGATAATCATTTGACTACATAAAAGCCCGGGCCATTTTTATTTACTCTCACACGACACTTTCCTCTCTGGCCATCCAATACAAGACCCTTTTTACAATCATAGCAATAGTTTCCTTCAGGCTCCGCATACTTTACATAGTTGATAAATTTGCTGAATTTATCTTCATCAATAGTACCATTACATTTTTTAACTACTATGCTTCGTGCAACCTTTTCTAGCGAGTCATCATCTGCCGTTTCAGCTGCTATAGCGGAGAAAGGTAAAATGACAAGATTTAGTGCAAAAATGAAAGCCAAGAAAAATAGACTGTTCTGCAACAGAGCTGCGAGGTGCAGATGATTTGATTAATTTTATTTTTGAATGTTAGCAATTGCTTATAAGAATAACAAAAAAATTGGTATTAAGCGATATACTGTCTACATTATTCAAAAGAAAACCATGTTGTAGGCGGATTGTTGAATGCGCATTAAACGCGAGTATGAGAAAGGGGGAAAAACTTCCCTTTACAGCCCATTATCGATGCACGCCCACAACTGAAAGGAAAGAGACCACCACCATATAATGGGTCGACTATACGCTTGACACACCAGGCTGATTTGCCTATACTTCGTAATGAAAAAGCAGGTTACTATCATCTCATCAGATTTCCTGTAAAGTGGTCAAGTCTCCGTTTGACTCTTATTAATTTTTATCAACGGTCGACCGGAGACTTGGCCCTATAATTTGAAATTGCAGGATATCTCCTTAATAAAATCTTTTTTATCCCTTGGCCACTTGAATCCTTGAATTACTGTTTATATAAGGCTCGAATTGTGGTATTGGCCTGAAGGTGATGGTTTTATGCTATTCCCCTAAGGAGAAAAGATATGACAAAGATAGACCTTATAAAATCAAGCCTGCGAAACTCCCTGGCCACAGCGGTGTATGTGGTAATTGTAGCCTTGATAATCCACAACGCTGAAAAGGTCTTCGGCACAATGAGAAATATCGTCGGACCCATCGCGTTCCTGTTTTTGTTTGTGACTTCAGCGGCCGTAACCGGCTTTTTAGTGCTGGGACAACCGATTATGCTTTACTCTGATAATCAGAAAAGTGAAGCAGTCAAATTGTTCGTCTATACCGCGGCCTGGTTATTTGTATTCACTGTTATAGCTTTGGCCTTGAATCTGTTGAATTGATTACAATTACTCACACCCAGAAAAAGGAGTTCTTATCAACTCAATTTTTGATGAACGCAGGGAGGAGGCAAAAGCTGAACCCTGTTTGACTAGAACACATATGAATATAAGGAGGTACAATGCTTTCTAAACATTCAAGTCGTTTAATTGCGGTACTGGTCTTGGTCCTTTTTGCCGTGGGCTGTGGTGCGCCATCTCTGACAACAACAGTTGAGGTAACCGGAGGCACGATTGAAGGTGTAGAGGAGGATGGCGTCTTTTCGTATAAGGGCATTCCGTTTGCCGCGCCGCCAGTCGGCGACCTGCGATGGAAATCGCCGCAGCCTGTTGTTCCATGGCAGGGGGTGAGAAAGGCGGATGCGTTTGCACCTGGACCGGTGCAGGATACGGCGTTCGGCGCTATTCTGGGCGGCCCGCAGGAGATCAGCGAGGACTGCCTCTACGTGAACGTATGGACGGGAGCAAAAAAGACAGATGAAGAGAGACCGGTCATGGCATGGATCTATGGGGGCGGCTTTGGTATCGGTATGACCAGCACACCCGCGTATGATGGAACCAACCTGGCTAAAGAGGGCGTAGTGCTGGTCAGTGTGGCCTACCGCTTAGGGCCCATGGGCTTCCTGGCTCATCCCGAACTCAGCGAAGAAAGCGGCCAGGGTTCCGGCACCTACGGCATACAGGATCAGATCGCCGGTCTGCGCTGGGTGAAGGAAAATATTGCGAAGTTCGGGGGGGATCCTTCGAATGTGACCATTTTCGGCGAATCCGCCGGAGGCATTTCCGTCAGCATGCTGACCGCATCCCCCATGGCGAAGGGGCTGTTTCACCGTGCCATTTCCGAAAGCGGAGGGTCTATGTCGCCGCCCCGCATGAGCATCCAGCAGGCTGAAGAGCAGGGCAAGGCCTACCTGAGTAATGTGGGCGCAGATACAATTGCGGCTGCACGCGCCCTCAGCGCGGAAAAGATCCAGAAGAACACCGAAGGAATGGGAGCCTTCTGGCCCGCTCCCGATGGAGTGACAGTGGTTGAGAACCAGTATGAACTCTTCGAATCCGGTGCATTCAACGATACGCCGATTCTTGTCGGTACGAACTCGAATGAGGGCGGTCTCTTTGTAACCCAACCGATTACAAGTGAAGGTTTCGCGAAGATGGTACGCGGCCAATATGCCGCGGGTGCGGAAGCCATACTTAAAGCATACCCGCATGCCACCAATGACGAGACGTCTCAGTCAGCCAAAGACATAATGCGTGATTCGGTTTTCGCCTGGCCGACCTGGGCCTGGGCGACCCTGCAGTCCCGCAACGGCAAAAACAAGGCATTTGTGTATTACTTTGATCACCGTATTCCCGGTGTACCCGGGGGTGCCAATCATGCTGCCGAAATTCCCTATGTTTTCGGAAACTTTGGCCCCAAGGGTCCGATGAATGGCAGAGCCGCCGGGCCGGAGGACAAAGAACTGCACGAACTGATAAGTTCCTACTGGATTAATTTTGCAAGGAGTGGGGATCCTAATGGAGAGGGGCTGCCGGAATGGCCGGCATTTGATGAAGAAGAACAGCAGGTTATGTACTTTGATGGTGAGTCCGGGGCCAGGAAACATCCGAATCCCGATAAGATCATGGCGTTTGATGCATATTTTGCCAAAGCCAGACAAGGGATGAATGCGGAATAGTCGACAATTGATATTGGTTGAAATAGGCTTTTCACGCTGACACAAATCCAACAATTTACATTATAACAAATAAGAAAGGAGGATATTTCGATGGAAAATAAATATTCTAGACGTGAAGTATTGGGATTGGGATTGGGTGCTGCAGTTTTGGGAGCTTCCAGCCTCGCAAGTTCTGCGCCTGAAAAAGAAACCGAACAGAACCAACAGGAGGCACATGGTATGACAACCTTGAGCGAATATAACAAATACGGAGAAGACCTGGAAAGAGTTTTGCTGTTACGAACATCTCCTATAGCGGTAAAGATGCTGGAAAGGGAAGAAGATATCCCGAAAGAGGCAATCAGGCCAAAAAGGGACCGCGGATACCATCTCGCTCAATGCCAGGCCTTTGCCATGTCCAGGCGGGAGGGAACCACTGTCGCCATGTTGAAGGAAGATCACTGGTGTCCCACCGCCGTCATGGCTTATGGGCTGGTGAAAAGACCGGAATCCGTTGAAAAATGGTCCCATCCTTACGACTGCTTTGAGTATGGGAAATATATCGGCATTGTCACGGCGCCTTTGAAAAGCGCTACTTTTCTGCCTGACGTCGTGATTATCTATGCCAAGCCCGCTCAGCTGCGGGGGCTCCTTCTATCGATGAAAATGGAGGATGTTCCTGAGGTAAAATGCCATTTCTTCCCCCCTTCTTGCGGTTGGTCTGTAGTCAATCCCATGAAAAGCGGCCAATACTGGGTTGTCCTGCCTGATCCCGGTGAATACCAGCGGGCGCTTACCGAAGAAGGAGATTTGATGTTCTCTGTGCCGCAAGTCAAGATGCCGGTGATGATGGCGGGTTTGAGACAGAATGAGCATGGACCTTTCTCATATCGTGATCATCAGATGTTTATGCTTCCGGATTTCGAACTACCCGATTTTTATAAGGAGATGTTCAAAGGCTGGGGGATGGATACGGAGTAGCGTCCGCGGGCGCACTAGCTCGGCGAGCCGTAAAGGGGGAGTCCTTAAACCATATGAATGATGATCCACGCAGAATGTTGGATAAGGCTCCCATGAGCCGGCTCCAGGTTATAGTCATTATTATTACGGTCGGGAACAATGTGATGGACGGTTTTGATGTCCTGGCTATCGGCTATCCGATCTGAGGAATCGCGGGGGATACATCGTTTCAAGGCTTCTGGTTCCACGGCGAAAGTACTGGTATCCGCCGAACTCACGCTGAAGGTTTCAAAAGAGCTTTCGCGGATACTGGGGTGCGAGTCGAGAAGTTTTAGAGCAATCGATTTTGAGGAGGTTTCTATGTCATTACAAGGAAGACTAGCGCTTGTAACAGGAGCATCGATGCCCAAGGGCATCGGGAAGTTCGCCGCGCTTGCACTGGCAAGAGATGGCGCTGACGTGGCGGTCACAGGATTTCACCATATGGAAGGGGCCTATGCCCTCGCGGATGAAATCAAGTCCATGGGACGGAAGTCTATGGCCGTCCAAATGGACGCGAGCAACCCGGATGATGTTGCAAAGGCCTTTGGCGCCGTAAATGCCGATCTTGGCCCGGTGAGTATTCTCATAAATAACGTGGCACAGATGGGACATAACATCAGCATCAGGAAGACTACCATCGAGGAATGGGACTACGAGATAAAGGTGTGTCTCAATTCGGCTTTTTACTGCATCAAGGAGGCCTGGGCGGACATGTGCGCAAACAAGTACGGCCGCATCGTCAACATAACCTCTGTGGCGGGCGTCATGGGAGGCGCGGGACAGACGAGCTACGGGGCCGCCAAAGCAGGCCTGATAGCCCTCGCAAAATCGGCGGCCCTGGAAGGGGCGAGGTACAATATCACGGCGAACTGCGTTCTTGTGGGGATATCGGCCACAGACCAGAACGATCTGCTTCCGGAGTCGGTGCGCCTGGCCGTGGAGAACAAAACTGCCTTGAAGAGAGCCGCCACTCCCCAGGAAATAGCGGACGCGATAGCCTATGTCGTGTCGGACAGCGCCGCCTACATGACGGGCGCCATAATGAATATGATGGGCGGCATGGATCTGTTTGTATTTTAGATGGTGTTCAACCGAAAATACATATTTTCGGATTCACGCTGTCAGCACTCAGCATTCAGCTTTCAGCGGAAGTAATATAAGTTGGTCATTTGGCTGACGGCTGAACGCTTCAGCCAATAAATGCTCTATTTATGGATAGACACTAGATAGCTGCAAGGACCCAATCTGAACCTTGCAACTTGTACTTTTAATTTAGGGAGAAGAAAATGAAACCATACACTAAAGCCTTTATCCCTTACAAGGGTTATTATACTACACCTTTTTCCCGCTGGCAGGGGAGTATGCAAAACGACAACGCCGTCCTGCTCGGCGCCAACACGGCAAGAAGATGGTTTCTGGAAAAGAAGATCGATCCCACCATCCTCGACTATATGTACTTCGGGGCTACCGTAGCTCAGAAGCACTGGTTTTTATCGCATACCTACGCGGCAGCCATACTCACGGACGACCAGAAGTTTCTCTCTGCCCTGTTCGTGAACCAGGCCTGTTCAACATCCACTACCATCCTGAACCTCCTGGCCATGGATATGGAGCTCGAGGTATATGGAGTCGGTTATCTACTCACGGCGGATAGGTGCTCCAACGGGCCCCACACCATCTGGGCTAATCCCTTGGGTCCGGGAGCAATGCCGGAACGGGAAGACTGGATGATGGACAACTTCGAAGGGACCCCTAGGCATCACGCTTTGATGGTACAGACCGCCGAGAATGTGGCCAAAGAGGAAGGTTTCACAAAGGAACAATGCGACGCCGTAGTGCTGAGGCGCTTTCAGCAGTATCAAATGGCCCTCGCAGATAACAGAGCCTTTCAGAAGAGGTACATGTTCGCCCCTGAGGTGACCGTCACGAGGAAACAGAAAAAGCTCCTGGAAGAGGATGAGGGCTGGTTCCCTACCACCGCGGAAGGGCTTGCCAGGCTGAAACCCCAGTTGCCGGGCGGAGTTGTGAGCTTCGGCGCCCAGACGTTCCCCGCGGACGCCAACTCCGGCATCATTGTAACCACAAGGGAGAAGGCCAGGGAGCTGAGTGCGGACCCTGAGATTGAGATACAGATCGTATCCTACGGTTTTGCCCGGGTGAAACCTATGTTCATGCCTACCGCACCTGTCCCTGCAGCAGAAATGGCCCTTGCCAATGCAGGCATCAAGGTTACGGACGTGAAGGCCATCAAGACGCACAACCCCTTCGCTGTCAATGACCTTTTCTTCGCCAAGAAGTTCGGCGTTGACGTTATGAATATGAACAACTACGGCTCTTCGCTGATTTATGGTCACCCGCAAGGACCTACCGTAGCCAGGGCGGTGATAGAATTGATAGAAGAGCTGGTCCTCCTGGGCGGAGGATACGGGCTGTTCACAGGCTGTGCAGCAGGCGATGCGTCAGCGGCGCTGGTCTTGAAGGTAGGATAAATAGTTTACACCCCGGCTTCCTTAGTTGTTCTGAAAATAAAATATTAAAGAGGCATACCATGCCCATTGAAGGATTTGAACCTTACAGACCTGAAGACGCGGAAAGGTACAACAAGTACCGGCGGTGGCTGGGCATAACCTGGGGAGATATGTTCAACAAGGCCGCAGACCTTTATCCTGATAAGGAGGGTCTTGTTGATGATACTCACCGCTTTACTTACAGGGAGTTTCGCAATAAGGTTGATCGCCTTGCAATGGGCTTCATAGGTTTAGGAATCAAGGAGCGTCAGTTCGTGCTCCTCCAGATACCGAACTGGCATGAATACCTTCTGGCCTTCTACGCGCTCCAGAAGATCGGCGCTATTCCCGTGCTTTTTATCTCCCGGCACGGCCTCTCGGAGATCCTGCACATCGCGGCGCTGACAGATCCCGTGGCGTGGATAGGGCCGCCCCGTTACAGGAATACGGAGTACCTGCCTATGCTCAGGGAAGTGATGAAAGAAACCAAGGCGCTCCGGCATCTCCTTTCCGTGCGCGGGCAAGAAAACAAGACATTCATCCCGCTCGAATCATTGATGGCTTCCGGCCAACCCACAACCGCGGAGCTCGAAGCGCTTGAAGCACGACGTCCCGATCCCATGGAAGTGTCGATGATACTCCTAACCGGAGGCACCACCGGTCTGCCAAAGGCTGTTCCCAGGACACATAACGACTACATCGCGAGCGTGCAGTACCACTCGAAGGCCTGGGACATAACCAGTAAAGACACTCTCCTCACCGCAGCCCCTGTGAGCCACGCCCAGGCCATGCATAACGGCGTGGGCAGCGCCTTTCTCAATTTCTGCAAGTATGTGATCACAGATTCGACGGACGCCGATGAAATCTGCAGGGTTATCGAACGGGAGAAGGTTACTGCTTTCCCTACCGTGCCCGCCCTCGTTCAAAGGATGGTAAATCTCGATAACCTTGGAGAATACAACCTTCATTCCCTCAAGAAGATTTACTGTGGAGGGGCCCCTAGTCCGCCCGAACTGGTGAGAAGCGTTTATGACAAGATAGGCTGCAAGTTCGTCAACGCCCTCGGCTCCTCGGAAGGACTCGGCTCCATGACCCGCCTTAACGCGGACCTGGAGACTATCTGCACGACGGTAGGTCAAAAGGACTGTCCTTACTCTCAGTATAAGGTACTCGATCAGTTCGGACAGGAGATGTCGCCGGGCCATGAGGGGGAGCTTGTGGCCAAAGGCCCCAACCTCTTCACCGGCTACTTCAAGTCCCATGAGGACAACCTGACAACCTTCACCAGGGACGGCTTCTTCAAGACCGGAGACCTCGCAAAGATCGATGAATCGGGGACAATAACCATCACGGGCAGGATAAAGGAGACAATACTTCGGGGCGGTGAGACCATAAGTGCCGTAGCCATTGAGCGGCTGATAGCTTCCCACACTAACGTCGCAGAAACGGCTGTCATAGGCATGCCCGATAAGGTCTTGGGTGAGCGTATCTGCGCCTATGTCACCTTAAAAGAAGGGGCCAGTCTTACTTTTCAGGAGCTTGTCGCTTACCTGAGAAGCCTGGGCGCATCGGTGCTTCAGTTGCCTGAACGTCTCGAAATCATGGATGCCATACCGCGTACGAAGATAGGTAAAGCGGACAAGAAGACGCTCAAGGAGGATATCAGGAGAAAACTGGGTTTGTAATATTCGACATCAATGTTTTTGGCCTCAACATCCCTTCACTTATTGAGGACTGGCAATTAACTGAGCCGCAAGTAGGTATGCTTGGCAGTAGGATCTTATCAAAAGCAAATCCCGATTTTACCCCTTATAAATTCTAAAGATGGTCAATATCCATATGATGCTTTTCATCCCGTGAGGTTAATAAGGCTTGATAAATTCCCATAGCAGTAATACACATAAAAATGGGGTAATGGTAATGAAAGAAAAGAATATAAAAGCCGGACGAAAGGCCAAAGGATCCGGTGATCGAAACAAGGGTAGCGGCGTAAACCCGTCCGCTGGCTATATCAGTATGACAATTAACGGCGAGTCCAGGGAGTTGATGATAGGTAAGGATGTTCAACCGTGGCACACGCTGGCTTATACGATCAGAGAGACTCTGGGTTATACCGGAACAAAGATAGGTTGCGACCAGGGAGCCTGCGGCGCCTGCATGGTCCTTATCAACGGTAAGCCGGTTCTGTCATGTATGACGTTAACTGTGGAGTGTGACGGTAAAAGCATAACCACAATTGAGGGACTGGAAGACCGGGAAACAGGAAAACCGCACCCCGTCCAGCAAGCCTTTATTGATCATACCGCCTTTCAGTGTGGATTCTGCACTCCGGGCATAATTATCAGCACAAAGGCATTGTTGGATGAGAATCCTTCACCGTCCGAGCAGGAGATAAAAGAGGCTCTCGCCGGGCATTATTGCCGGTGCATCAGCCATTACCACGTTCTGAATGCTGTTAAGGATGTGATTCGCAAAAGTGAGGTGAAATAGGTGTCAACAGAATATAGATTTATCGGGAAGGCTGTTCCGCGGAAGGACGCTCGCGACATTACTACCGGAAGAGCGAAATATATCAATGACATCAGTGTACCTCACATGCTTTATGGTAAAGTATTACGCAGCCCGCACCCCCACGCCAATATCAGGAGTATCAATACCTCTAAAGCGAAGGCGTTATCAGGCGTCAAGGCAGTACTGACATACCGGGATGTTCCGGACTGGAAAGTGGGCAATCCGCTGCATCTGCGTGTTCTCGGCAGTAAAATGCGATTTGTGGGCGATTCGGTGGCGCTGGTCGCCGCGGAAACCGAAGAAATTGCTTGTGCTGCTCTTGAATTGATCGATGTCGATTATGAAGTTTTACCGGCAGTATACGATGTGGAAAAAGCTATCGAAAAAGGCGCTCCACAGCTGTATGACATATATCCCAATAATATTATGCCCCAGATAGCGCCCTTTATGGGCGATAATATCCTGCAAAACATTATTATGGGAGATACGGAGGCAGGCGTGAAGGAAGCAGATGTCGTGGCCGAAGGGACTTACGAATATAATAATATTCCGAATCCCCTGCCGCCCGAGCCGCCGGGTGCCGTTGCCGAGTGGGAAGGTCCGGATACCGTCCACCTGTGGATATCGTCGCAGGGACCGTACTTTGACCGGCTGACTCTGTATTATATGTTAGGAAGAAAAGTTAATGTAAAAGTTACTGCTTGCCAGTGCGGAGGCAGTTATGGTTCAAAGGGTAACTCGTCACCGATTTACCTGCAAGCTATATTATTGGCAAAAGCTGCAGGAAGACCGGTCAAATTGTGTTTAAACAAGCAAGAGCATCTCACTGCATTTACCCTGCGGCTGGGTTCCCGTATCCGGGGTAAAGTAGGTATGAAAAAAGATGGTACGGTGACTGCCATATCCGGCGACTGGTTTGTTAATACCGGGTATTTTTCCATGATCACTCAGGGACAGGTGGCCGTGGGCTTGGGAGAAGCTCAACTGGCCATAAGATGCAAGAACTGGGATCTTAAATCTAAAACTATATGTACCAACCGTAATGCTTCGGGATGGATCAGAGGTTTCGGCGGCCAGGAATTTATCAGTGCCCTGTTTTTGCTGCTGGCCCGGGCGATGCAAAAGGCAAACATCGACCCGTTCGAATTTTTTAAGAAGAATTTCGTAAAAAATGGGGATCGCAACATCTGGCGGGATGGACACTGGTGGACATCCAAAGTAATAGATTTTACTAAAGCTATGGATAAAGGGGCGGAGGTATTCGATTGGCACAATAAGTGGCGAGGCTGGCTAAAACCGACTTCAATTAGCGGCACTAAAAGGACCGGAGTAGGCGTCGGCGTCATCGGCAATGCTGACGTCGGCGAGGATGTTTCTGAGTCACTTATCAGAATAGACCCCACCCATCATGCAATGATATATACCTCCGTATGCGAGCAAGGTACTGGTCAGAGAAGTAGTCTGTGCAAGATGGCCGCTGAGGTGCTGCAAATCCCTCCTGAACGTATTTACCTGGCCCCTCAGGACCCTGGTATAAGTCCTTATGAATTCGGCAGCGTAGGCTCCAGGGGCACTTACGCTATGGGTGCCGGCATTATAAAAGCAGCCGAGGATGCCAAAAGACAACTTTTTGAATTGGCCGCCCCTCTTCTGGAGGCCAGCCCTGACTCTCTGGAGACCAGAGACGGCTTGATATTTATCAAAGGTAAACCGGAAGAAAGTATACCCTGGCGGACCGCTATGGGTGTTACCCGCACCATCTTCGGATACGGACGCCATGAGGCGGACTACTCGTTATGCAATATGCTGATGTCCTTTGTGGAAGTTGAAGTAGATACCGAAACCGGCAAAGTGGATCTGCTCCGGGTGGTTAATGCTACTGATATCGGACAGATAATCGATCCCCCCAGCCTGGAAAACCAGCTCAACGGTTGCATAGGATCGGCAGGGATAGACAGCGCCATATTTGAAGAAACCATTCTGGATGAGTCTAACGGGAGAATGCTTGCCGCCAATCTGATTGACTACAAATGGCGCACCTTTGCCGATTTGCCGAGAATCAAGAATGTGATAGTGGAGACACCTTTCCCCAGCCACCGCTTCGGGGCAGTGGGTGTTGGAGAAATAACCACAGCACCCGGACCCAGTGCGGTGCTTATGGCAATCTCCAACGCCATAGGTCAAAGAGTAGTGGAATATCCGGCAACTCCTGACAAGATCCTCAAGGCCCTGGGCAGGATAAAAGAGAGTAGTGCATAAAATGAGACCTTTCAAGCACCTGAACGTCGAAAATATACGTGAATGTGTTTCCCTCCTTCAGGAGCATAATGGCCGCGCCAAAGTAATCGCAGGAGGTACGGACCTCTTGGGCGTTTTGAAGGGAGAAATCTTACCGGAATCACCCGAATTACTTATCAACATCAAAGGAATTCCGGATCTTAACAGTATAAGGGAGCAGAAGGGCGAGTTGAAAATCGGCGCCCTGGCCAAACTGTCGGATATCGCTAAGTCTTCCCTTGTACAGGAACGCTATAGGGCCCTGGCGGAATCCGCAAGGGCTATAGCCACGCCCGTTATCCGAGACATGGCCACGCTCGGAGGGAACCTGTGCCAGGAAACCCGCTGTTGGTACTATCGCTACCCCCATGTAGCCGGAGGCCGTATTCTTTGCTATCGGAAAGGGGGTACACGGTGCTGGGCGGTAACAGGCGATAATCGATACCATGCCATTATGGGGGGCGAAAAATGCTTTTCTTCCTGTCCCTCGGATACAGCCGTTGCCCTTACCGCCCTGGGTGCAAGGATAAGCATCATAGGGCCGGAGGGCGACAGGATTGTCCCTGTCACTGATTTTTTCACACCACGGGGAAATATACTTGATACAAATGAGATTGTCACCGGGATACAGGTATCTGCTCCGCCAGCAGAAACAAGGCAGTCATTTATAAAATTCTCGTTGAGGAAACCGGTGGATTTTGCTGTTGTGAGCGTGGCATCGGCAGTCAGTACCCGGGACGATATCTGCACAGGTGTGGCGATCGCCCTCGGCGCTGTTGCCCCCTTTCCCATGAGGGCTACTGCCGCCGAAAAAATCCTGATAGGAAATCCCCTCAATGAAGAAAGTATCCGGGCGGCGGCGGCTGCCACGGTTATCGGAGCAAAACCCCTGAGCATGAATGCGTATAAGGTGGAATTGGTCAAAACATTGACCCAAAGGGTATTGACACAAACACCCCTTTGATCCCTTTTTCTTTATCCTTGCACTTCCAGGTAACAAACGGGGTGTTCCGCTTTTGATTTTCTGGTGTCACGTTTGGAAAATCGAGGCCATCTGTCCCTGGACCGTCTTACGTACAGCCCGATCTTATCTATAAACCCCATACTCCTTGGTAAAATCCATCATGGCCTTTATGTTTTCAGGTTTAGCCTCGTCAATCGTTGCCCCGGCATCTACAATGAGACCTCCTCCTTTTCCGGCAACATCAATGAGCATTTTGCAGTAGTCTTTCACTTCTTGTGGGGATCCAATGCATAACAACGAGTTAGGGACGTTACCGGACATACAAGCGACATCACCTAAAATCTCCTTTGCCTTTTTAAGGTCCACCTTCTCAAAATGATAAAGCACTTTTCCTTTAGGTACATCGCTTATGGTTTCAAGGCGTGATGTATAAGCGCCTTCGGTATATGGATATGGTATAAGCCCCGCATCAATTATTCCCATCATGAGCTGTTTTAGAAAAGGCCAATAGAAGATTTTATACTGTTCCAAAGACATGAATCCGTCAGCACCCTTATGTAGCGGTATGAAAACCATAGGAATGCCGCCTGCCGCAGCTCTACGTGTCGCCACCCTTATCATCACTCTTGTCGCTTTCTCGAGCGCTTCGAGTATCTTATCGGACCTTCGATACATATCCAGCATCATTCCCCGGGTTCCCCTGAAATTATCTCCAATAAGGTCAAAGGGGGCATATGTGGCTACAAAGAAAAAGGAACTAAAACCAAGTTCCTTCATTTCCTGATTAAACGACTGCAGGTGGGTCACCCATTTCAATGATTCTCTCGCCGCCTTCAAAAGGGTCTGAAAGGCCTCTTGAATTTCCGTTGTACCCATTGTTGCCAGGCCTGCGCTGGGGGCGCCATAATAATAAAATTGATCGAGTATGCCCGGAAGGCTGCTGAAGGGTTTCAATGCTCCATATATGCGCGGCATGTACCTCATGAGCATCCAATCCGATGGGTTGTCTATGAACTCATCATACTCATCTGGCAGCATATATTCACCTTCCACAAACTGATACCCGTAGTTAGGCTGAACCCCGTGGCCGGGCCACTTAAGTTGTTTAACGTCAAGGGTTTCCAAGACAGGGCCCGAGCGGAAAAGGCCTGGGCCCGGATACATGTCCGGCTCAAAATCAATAATCGTTTTTTTATAGGCCTGATATGCCTTTTTATAGTCATACATAGCTTCCTGGCAGGTAATCCCCGCGTAGTAAGCTGCGAAAAATTCAAAACATGGTATTAAGGGTACTCTGTCGGGCACTCTCAGCTCAATGGCGTCCTTTACCCTTTTTTCTCTCTCTTTACCCAGCTCTTCAGCTGTTTTTTTCATTTTATGCACCTCCAGATTTGTGATATGCAAATAATTTCAGAAAGGCAGTCATTTTTCAAGAAAATCAGTGAAAATCTTTCAAAAAACAAACGTATTTTTTTCTTATCAGTACAATAGCTATCTATTTATCCGGCAGGAGTAAAATAATAAACCACAATAACCGATTAATGAAAATAGTATTTTCGTATCACAGATATTGATCGGTCTAAGGTATATAGCAGGTATCACATATTAAACAGTACGTACGGTGGAGTGAATACTTATTTGTGCTAATCTAAACTTTGATAAAAGTAGAGGTTAGAAAATCAAGTCGCGAGTAAATGAGGACCAATGTTGCGTTGAGTTTTGGCAAGGATACACAACTCTAAGCTCATTTTCTCCCACCCCCAACATATAGATTATTTAAAATTATTATTGTTGTCTAAGAATAATTTATTTCATATAACTACACAAATTTTCATTTCTCATAAGCTGAAAATCTATTTCTATAGTCCAAGTTCAGGCTTTATATAATCAGTTGATTTTTATCTTACAAACTATTAACCTCTAATCAGGAGGTTACCTCATGGAAAAACACCTCAAATGTTGCCTGCCTCGCTCCTGACGGGACATCATGGTTCTGTTGGGGGCTTAAAGAGTATCATCCTCAGAGACTAAATAAAACTTCTGGATGGGAAAGGAGACTCAATCATGATAGACAGAATTATTAACGAGGTGAAGGATGCGATTATTGCTGCGGTGAAAGGTGCGGATGACACAATCACAGCACTGCGTACTGCCGTAATAAATCAGATAACGGGAGTGCTTAAGGACACCGGTGATCTTGGCGTTTCAGCCGAAGATGCTATTACGGCAGTCGCCAAGGGTGCCATTAAGGGAGTATTTGGTATTGTCGATTCGACTACCGAAGCAGTCAAGAACACGATCCACGCTGCTATTGAGGGGACCTCCAAGGCTGGTGTAGATATCCTTACTGCAATCGGCAACGTTGCCCACGGAGTTGTGAGCGGCGCAGCTGAAGTCGGGGGTGACATAGCAGACATAAGTGTAGCTGTCGTTGAAGGTACTGTTGAGGCGGCGGGCAAGGTTGGAGTCGATACATCAAATGCTGTTGGCTCTGCTGTGACAGGAGTGATTCGCGCCGCTGACAATATCGGAAGTGAAGCCGGCTCCGCTGCGCGAAAAGCCTTATTGAACGCCACGTCTCTACCCAGAGATGTCGTTGAAAAAGCAATAAAGGGGAAGGCCAAGAAGTAAGCGTTCCCTATGGCTCCCGGACAACAAGCAGGTGCAAGCGACACGGTAAACCACGCGTCTCAACTATGCCGGCTTGGCCAACGAATGCAAATTGCGACCTTTTATACTATTGGACTCTCACTGGGAGAGAGAAGGATAAAAGGATATCTCCATGTATGAGTGAGAGCACGCCATGCGACTATATCTGATCAACCCATCCAACTCGCTTGTCAGCATCGTCAGGGTCAAGGAGAGCCGATGGAACCGTTACCGCGTGTGGAAACCGCTTAGCCTTATGGTTCTCGCGGGCCTGACCCCACCGGAGTGGGAGATCTCTATTGTGGACGAGAACCTCGGCGCGCCGGACTATCCGGCCATGCCACGGCCGGACCTGGTGGGTATTACCGCTTTCACCTCCCAGGCGAACCGCGCCTATGAAGTGGCGACTTACTTCCGGCGTCTGGGCGTACCCGTCGTCATGGGCGGGATTCACGCAACCATGTGCTTAGAGGAGGTCATGGAGCGTGTGGACTCGGTCGTCACGGGAGAGGGGGAGGGCATCTGGTCTCACGTCTTGGAGGACGCACGGAATGGCGGACTGAAGCGCCGGTATGACGGAGGGCTGGCCGAGATAAGCGATGTGCCGATCGCCCGGCATGATTTGTTGGCTACAGGATATGCCTGTGGGGCCATTCAGACCACACGCGGCTGTCCATTGAACTGCAGCTTTTGCAGCGTGACGGCCTTCAACGGGGCCCACTACCGGCAGCGACCCATTCCGGATGTGGTGAGAGAATTCCAGTTGATCCGTGAAAGGTATGTGCTGGTGGTGGATGACAACGTCATCGGCACGCGCCATGAACACATCGCCCGCGCCAAGGACCTGTTCCGTGCTATGGCACAGGCGAACCTGCGAAAGCAATGGGTTGCACAAGCCAGCATTAACTTCGCCGATGACGAAGAGCTCCTGGCGTTGGCTGCGAAGGCCGGGTGCAGCGGTGTCTTCATCGGCTTTGAATCCGCTACACCCGAAGGGCTTCGGGAAATCAGTAAAAAATTCAACCTTCTGAAGGGCCGGGACTTCCGCGCCTCCGTGCGGCGCATACAGCGGCACGGCATACTGGTTGCGGGTTCTTTTATCATCGGTCTGGATATAGACGAACCGGGCATCGGAAAACGTATCGCCGAGGTGGCCAGCGGGTACGGCGTGGACATTCTCAACGCGCTGTTTCTGACTCCCCTGCCCGGCACTCGCCTGTGGGACCAGATGAAATCGGAGGACCGAATCGCCCTCGATACGTTCCCGGAGGACTGGAAATACTACACGCTGACCCTCCCGGTGGCTAGGTATAAACATTTGTCTATAGACGCTATCATCGCAGAGATGATCTCCTGCGACCGGGACTTCTATTCCATGCAGCGCATTCTGCGCAGGATTTGGAGCAGCTTGTGGCAACACCGCAAACCGCTGATCAGTTTGGTGGGCAATTTCTCATACAGGAACAATCTCCGGCTGAACCGTAAGGCATATGCAGACTTCAAGTCGTATGTGAAAGCCGGGGTTTGAGAGGGGATTGCCGATATGTCCTTCAAAGAGAACCTAAAAGCAAAAATCAATCTCGACAGGCTTTTAAAAAGAATAGGTGTCAAACCTTGAATATTTCCAAAGCATGGCCCATCAAGGCAATTACGTAATAGGGGACCGTAAGTTTTTCAGTTTCTTGAATTGGACCCATAAGATGCCCATCCATCCTGCTATGTCTAGTTGAGATACCTTGCCACGAAACCAAATATTATGAAATTTCAGATATATTGAGAATATTTCCATTCAACATGATGTTGAATAAGTTGGAGATATATAAGATTCTATTACTACCTGGATATCTGCCATAAACGCCAAGTTTACATAATGGCCTATACCATATATTGAGGTAGCAATAAAAAAGGCAGGGCCAGTGACCCTGCCTTTTTCTTTTGGATAGATTACTATGTTAGTTCATATACTTGCTTGTTTTAAACGCCGGTTAAAACAATGCCCATGGAAAGGGTAATCTGAGTTTTTAGTCTCCTCCGTCGTGGTATTCTTGTAGATTTATATATCTGTATTTATCCGAATCAGCCAAGATGTGACAATCATCCCAGAAAAACACACAAATTTTTATTCAAGCAATAACTGCAACCATTGCATTGACTATATTTTGAAGAAACAGGCTAAAACCTTTGCCTGTGGCAACTTGAACAACATCTGAAGCAACCTGCACAGGCGTACTGAGATTAGTTGTCGTACCATCGCCCAACTGGCCATAATTGTTGATCCCCATTGCCCAGAGGGTGCCGTCTGTCTCGACAAACCACAAATAGCTGCATCGTATGCGACAATCGATGGCACCCCTGACCCCTTTTACAATATCACTACTCTCAGTCATTACACACCGACACAGCATCTTGTGGAAAAAGATTGACATACAAACCGAACTTACCTATATATCACCAACAAGAAAGCAATGTCTTATCAAAGAAAAAACGGTGGCATTTATCGCGGTCGACAGAATCACTAACGCCGGTCAATTCACTATCGTTAACCCTAAAACCGGATAGATGATGTAATTCCTACAGTCACTGATTCATGCATTGTAAAAATATGCTAGATTACAGCCAATAACATTAGGCAACTTGGTGACACTTTCAGAAGATGCCATTAATAGTCGCTGAAACAAGACTGATAAAAAATGAGAATAGGACAAAGGCAGCTTTATAAAGCTTCAATATAAGAAAGGAGAATACAAAAGATGCCGGATACCGACGGAATCAAGGAAGCCAAATTGTTTTATACGGACAGACCGCAAATGATGGAGGGATTTTTCCTCAAAGGTTCGAATTCACTGGATTGGGGAATAAAAAACAGGCTGGCGCGGATATTTAATCCCATGTCCGGCCGGACGGTCATGCTGGCCATCGATCACGGATATTTTCAGGGACCTACTACCGGTCTGGAACGGGTCGATATCAATATTCTTCCCTTAGTGCCTTATGCGGACACCCTGATGCTGACTCGGGGAATTTTACGCAGCATTGTGCCGCCCTCTACTTCCAAGTCCATTGTTCTTCGGGTTTCGGGCGGCGCCAGCATTCTCAAAGAGCTGTCCAATGAGGATATTGCCGTTGACATTGAAGAATCCATCCGTTTGAACGTATGCGCCATGGCTGTTCAAGTCTTTATCGGCGGTGAATATGAAAAACAGTCGATAATCAATATGACCCGGATGGTGGATATCGGCAACCGTTACGGTATTCCAACCCTGGCCGTAACCGCGGTAGGCAAGGACATGGCCCGCGACGCACGGTACTTCCGGCTGGCCTGCCGGATTTGCGCGGAGCTCGGCGCCCACTATATTAAGACTTACTATGTCGAGAAAGATTTTGAGACCGTCACTGCATCCTGTCCTGTCCCGATTGTTATGGCTGGCGGCAAGAAAATACCGGAACAAGACGCTCTGACAATGGCCTATAACGCTGTACAGCAAGGCGCCTCCGGTGTGGATATGGGACGCAATATTTTCCAGTCGGAAGCGCCGGTGGCCATGATTAAGGCCGTACGGGCCGTTGTCCATGACAACGAAACTCCGGCCCGGGCTTTTGATCTTTATAATACCTTGAAAAGAGAAAAATGAAAGTCTCCTACTGGTACAACAATCAAGACATCCGCATCGAAGAAATACCGACGCCGACGCCCGGCCCCAACGAGATGCTGGTTAAGGTAATTTCCTGCGGTATCTGCGGCAGCGACATCGTCGAATGGTACCGCCTTCCGCGAGCCCCGCTGGTTCAGGGGCATGAAATCGGCGCCGAGATTGTGGCCCTTGGTGATTCTGTAAAAAGATACAAACCGGGCGACAGGGTATTTATCGCCCCGAAGGTACCCTGCCGGAAATGTTTTTACTGCGTACGCGGTCACTTTCCTCAATGCACGGAGGTTAAAGAACGGCTGCCCGGCGGCTTTGCCGAATATATTCTGGTCCCCCAAATACTGGTAGAAAGCGGAACTTACCTGCTGCCGGAAAAAATTACTTACGATCAAAGTACATTCATTGAACCTTTGGCCTGCGTCGTTCGGGCCGAGCGGCTGGCCGGGATAAAAAAGGGGGACTCTGTACTGGTGATCGGCTGCGGAATGTCCGGATTGCTCCATGTGAAGCTGGCCAAAGCCAAAGGATGTAAAGTAATTGCGGTGGACATCAACAAAACTAAATTGGAATACGCCGCCCGCTTGGGCGCTGATATTATCATCGAAGCGGTAAATAATGTAGCCGACCAATTGGTTGCCCGAGCCGGCAAGAAGGCGGATGTTGTATTATTATGCGCAGCGGCACAGCAGGCTCTAGAGCAGGGCTGGAAATGCGTGGACAAAGGCGGCGTGATTGTGCTGTTTACCGTTCCCGGACCCGACAAACACGTTGTTGTTCCCATCAACGATTTCTGGATGAAAGAAATTACTATCCGCACTTCCTATTATTGCGGGCCTCCTGACATTACCGAGGCAATGAATTTGCTCGAATCCGGCAACATTGTCGTTGATGATCTCATCACACACCGGCTGGGGCTTGCCGACATCGCTTATGGCTTCCGTCTGGTGTCGGACGGCCGGGAGTCGATTAAGGTAATCATCAAGCCACATGACAAAGACGTGGCTAAATAAAATTGAACCCATCAATATTAATAATATTTTACCTTCATTTTCAAACCTCCCCGTACTCTGAAAAGAGATTAAAGGCTTGGGAAAGAGAAATTTAGGTAATTATATGAAAAATATTGTCATTAGGAAATAAAAACCGATTTCAGAATCAACATGTCGTGGTGCAAGGACATGGGATTAAAGTTA